>Ga0164318_10000003_pt1 | contig 88190 bp, 84 predicted proteins | sample GuaBasSedimGuay9_FD_113734 | JGI IMG/M metagenome (GOLD analysis project Ga0164318, IMG submission 113734) | Subseafloor sediment microbial communities from Guaymas Basin, Gulf of California, Mexico - Guay9, Core 4571-4, 0-3 cm | ecosystem: Environmental > Aquatic > Marine > Hydrothermal vents... | reverse complement strand
TGTACTACTCCAGCGGGGACGTAGAAGTGTACAAGGGTTCCACGCTTCTCGCAGACTTCTTCCACCTCAAGCGTGTTCTCTCAGCTTATCAATCGGCCCTAAACAAGTCTGGTTTCAAGATTTCAAAGAGACTTAGAAGGATTTTTAGGAGGTATAGGAGGCGGTTTAGACACGCTGTGAAAGCCATGGTTAAAGACATATTAGAGAAAGCCGAAGATAGAGGCGTGGGAGTAATATACATTGGCTACCCGAAGCACATCAGAGACCATGTTAATGGCGGTCGAAAGTCTAATTCGCTTGTCCACAACTTCTGGAGCTTCAAGTTCATCCTGGACCGGTTCCGAGTCAAAGCGATTGAGTATGGCATCAAGATTGTTTTTGTTAGCGAAGCATACACATCTATTACGTGCCCGAGGTGCGGTTACTCTTCGCCTTCCAACAGAAAGCTTAGAGGCCTATTCGAGTGCGTTAAGTGCGGTTTTGTTGCTAATGCTGACCTTGTGGGAGCCTTCAACATAGCCAAATTAAATGGCGGTGAATCAACACTTAGAAGTCATGGGCGATTGTCTTCTCCTACCTCGCTGATTTGGGATCGCCACATGTGGAAGCCTTATAGGCGAAACGATAACCCTAAGTCCAGCCCACTGGAGTGGGCTGGATAGGGGTAACGGGGTTTGGCCACCCCGAGGCACCGCCTTTTATCGGTGCCCAAAGAATCACCCCAATTCATTGGGGGGAGTAGGTCAATTGGAGCTTTATAAGTAGTTCTTTGCTTTGAAAGAAATCGGGATATAAAATGTCTAGCGAAAAAATAGTTGCTTGTCAAATATGCCCACACTATTGTAAACTTAAGCCAAATAATAGAGGTTTATGTGGAACAATTGTCAATAGGGAAAAAAGCATAACTGATATCAGCTATGGTATTATCGACATGAAAATAGATTTCATAGAAAATAGCGGTTTTCATCATTTTGTACCAGGTCATAAAGCGCTTTTTCTCTTCTTTCCTGGATGCAACCTTAAATGTATACATTGTAAATACTGGATATATGCTCATAGATTTCCGGAAGATTTTACTGGATTCATGCACAGGAGATCCCCAAAAGAGATTATTAACTATGCACAAACAAATCGAGTTGATACTATAGTTTTTATGCGAGGTGAGCCACTTATCCATTATAAGTTCGTCAAAGAAGTTGCAAAATTAGCGAGGGAGAATAACATATATACTGGCGTAGTAAGTAACGGCTTTATAAACAGCAAGATATTAGAGGAAGTAATCCCCTATATTGATGCATTTAATATTCAACTTCTGGGAACAGATGATAGACCATACTATAGGCTTACAATAACCCCACAAGCAGTTAACAATATTATGGGAACTATTGATATTATCTTCAAAACGAAAAAACATCTAGAGATATCTTATTTTGTCGTACCAGGATTGAGTGATAATATTAAAAAATTCAAAGAATTTTGCCTAAGTTTTATTAAGAAATATGGTAATAAGATTCCCTTAGTTTTAAGAAGATTCTTTCCATACTATTTGGCCGAGAAACGAGCACCAGCAAGGAATAGAATTATTCTACAGTTTTGGAAAGTCGCCAAAGCCTCTGGATTTTCATTTGCTTACGTCTTTGATCTCTTTCTGCATAAGAGCAAACATACATACTGCCCGGAAGACAATACAGTTTTAATAAAGAGGTATGGGGATAGAATCGCTGTTATGCCTGATTTAAAAAACAAGAAGTGCCGAAAATGCGGTTATGAGGTGCCGATTTTTGGAACTTTAAGGAGCAGTATCGACTTAAGTATTTTGAAAAAATAATACATAAAAATCATGGAATTTCTTTCCGATTCCCCACACTTCTAAAAATAGATAAGCTGGCTATTAACTTAACTAACTTAAGTATATGAAGCAACCTAGATACAACATCCCGAAGGACCACATTCATTATTACATCTTTTGTTGACATAGAGAGTTTGTCTTCTAATCCGAGATATCGCTCTCTCAAAATCATATACGTTGCAATTGCCTTGTTAGCAAGTGTTATATCTTGATTCATTAATGCTTGAATGGCTCTACTTAGATTATCTCTTATTTCTTGAAGCATATTTGTTAATAATTTCCTCTCAAATTCTTTTTGGACAAGATCATCAAAAACCATCTTTATTTTTTTGGCCAATTCTTCTAGCAAATCCGCAGACATTTCTAATACTTCAATGACCTCATGGTAGAGAGCAAGATTCAATATTGATTCCCGTTTTCCACAAGTATCAGCTTTCCTAAACGTTGTTGCTAGCATTCTTAGTGATGTAAGAAATATTCGATCTAGCTCATCTTCGCTATAGACAACTTCATCTAGATATTCTCTATTCTTATTTACAAGAGCTCGTTCGACATACTTTACCATGGATAATAAAAGGCTATGCATTCGATCAATTAATTCTGGTGGAGAAAATTTGCTAGCATCTATTATGGATTTTATTATCAATTTTTTCGGTTCCTGATGGAGTATCTCAAACCCGCGAATACCATTTATGACTTTGCGAATTGCCTTAAAATGATTACTTTTTATGCCGATTTCGGACTTTACAATGAGCGGATCTTTTCCTACCACATAAGATCCTACAATGATTGTTTCAAGCAATCCTTCATCTGAAATTTTATCTATATTGATTATTAACGGCTCTTCCTTATCACCTTTAACTTTACTTAATGGAACTATACGGAGACCATTCGGTTCTTCCATAAAAATGACTATCTCGTCTCCAGGCTTAAGATTTTGTCTTTCTACCCATTTTTTAGGTAGAGAAATAACCAAGCTCGATTTCCCGAGACGAACAAGGTTTCTCCGAAGCATCATATTGTCCTTCCTCTTCGAAGTATTTTTAGGAATTACTCACAGTATTTATTTGTCCTATATTTCTCAAGTATATACATGTATTAAACAAAAGTTATTTCATTCGTACTTCATAAAACCATCAGCACCTAAGTTCTCAGTAGATCTATTTATAACAACTTCACCAACAACAGAGATGCTTCTACACATATCAATAACTCTTGTTAGTATCCTAATCAACTTAACACTAGTCGGCACATCCGTTCCACGTGATACGATTTCCTCCGACAGCCTTCTTGCTTCTGCTTCTAGTATATCTATCCTAGAAATTATATCGTTTGAGAGTATTATATCTAATCCGTTAAATGCTCTAACCGAATCACTGATAACATCTTCAACTTTATCAATTAATAATTCGAAATTTTCAAGAATATCCCCGAGTGCTAGAACTTTTTCTAGTTCTAAGTTCTTGGCATCTTTTGCCATCTCTTCAACATAATCGCCAGCTAACTCTAGAAGTTTTAAAATCAATCTATTTCCGATGAGATGAAGAGGCGATTTTACTCCAAGAGCTTTAGCTAACGCTCTATTTCTTTGCATTAATAAAATCTGTCTTACAGCAAACCAATGAAGCCTATCCATCTCCTCTTCCATATATATTACTTCTTCTAGATACTCTGGTGACCCGCCAGAAATTCCTTTCCTAACGTAATCGATCATAGAGAGCAGAAGAGCTAACATCCTAGAAATTAGATTCTCCAGTGAAAATTTTTTGGAGTCAGCTAAACATTGTAGATATATTCTATTTGTTCTCTGCTCAATTACCTCAAAACCCCGTAGTTTTTGAGATATCTTTCTTATTTCTCGTAATTTTTGTGGTTCGATACTCTCTTTTTTGGAGCAAATAATAATAGAGTCATTTCCTAAGAGGTAATTTGCAACGAGTAGTCTTTCTAGAAGACCTTTACTTTTACATTTATCTGCATTTATAACAATACTTCTTTCTTTTTCCGGTTTAGTTGAGAAAATATTCTGAGGCACTATTTTTAAGGCGCCGTCCTCCTCCTGTTTAACCATTACTTTATCTCCATTTTTGAGCCCCATTTCATGCAACCAGTCTTTTGGTAAAACAACAACTAAACTCGACTTACCCAACTTAAGTAATGTTCGTTCTATCGTGTTTAGCACCCCCAAGAGTTTGTGGGAAAAAGTAAATATCATCATTTTCAGAAGTAAATATTGTATATATAATTTTATCCACACTATACACCTGTTTAAATTATTTTGATTTTCTAATAAATCTTGTAAGTTTAAAAATTAATTTGAATACATTAATATAAAATTTATTATAAAATTCATTTATATTTACAAATTTTTTTACATAAAAAGCTAGAAAAAAATGTAATTTTTATGTATTTACATTTATTTACACCTGAGCATATGTTATATACTAGGTTAATATCATAAAAATCTGAGAAGTATAAGCAACCTGACAGAAGGCAGTCAACACCAATGATTGTAAAAAATAAAAAAAGGTTATTCATTTAACTGAAGTCCAATTCCAGCTAGGGAATCAATAACATATGAGAGCTTTAAACGCTTAAGCGTGGATTTTCTTGGAATTCCTCTTTCATCCCATCCACGAATTTCATAGTAGTATGATAATAGCTGTTCATATTTATCTGGATCTAAGCTAGTACCTGCGAGGGGGCCCTTTGTTAGCTTGGTTATAAACCACTTTGTAGGTGCACGGTCATACTCCCTCTTCCAATGCCCGAATTCCCTAATCCAAAAAGCTCTAATAAGCGTATATATTCTATCTGCGACAATATAGAGATCATTTAATGTGTAATTAAGTCCTGTTACGGCATTAAAGAATTTAGGATAGTACTCTAAATCTAATCCAAGTTCAACCCATGGAAGTCGACATGCTACTATTGATTCAAAAATACCTCCACGAATTCTCTGGAGATCTATAACGCCCTGTGCTTTCCATTTCTCGTATTCTAGTCGTCCATGCTTTACCTCTTGTGCGATATACCAAGCATCTTTATGATGTGCTCCGATTGGCGATGTAGCATAAGCAAGGGCCATTCCAGGAGCCGCATGACAATCATATCCGGATACTTCTAATCCTTTTGCTTGAAGTGCATATTTAGGGGCATCTCCACCGATTTTTTCTCCTATAACTTTCGTTCCCTCTGCAAGAAGATCCCCAAAGTCTTTTCTATATGCAGTTAATTTAATTAGCTCTGCAGCGAGCTCTGGATTCCCAAATTCTAACTTAATACCTCCAGTTATTTTATCGTTTATTATTCCTTTTTCATATAGTTCCATGACATAACCGAGCGTATTCCCCATAGAAATAGTATCTATACCATAGTCATCTAGCATATAATTTAACTTGATTATTGGATCTAAGGGTGCGATTTCTAAATTGGAACCCAAGAGTGCTACATTTTCGTAATCAAGTTCAACTTCTAAATCCTTATATTCACCAATAATAGCACGACTTGGATTTCCACAAGGCATAACACAAAGCGGACATCCAGCATACTTGTATTTGTATTTTTCGTGCATTAGATCTCCGTCAATTTTTTTAACTTCGTCAAATATTCCTTCTGAGAAATTATGAACGGGTAAAACACTATTTTCTTGGGACCATTCCACAGCTGCCATTGTGCCTTGATCAATCCATGCTTTATATCCTGGTTTATTTCTAATATCTTTTGCAGCTTTTGCTCCTAGCTCTCTTACTTTTTTGGGATCATAAAGAGAGACTTCTTTATCACCATGAATTACTAATGCCTTCACGTTTTTAGATCCCATTACTGCGCCCATGCCAGGCCTTCCAGCTGATCTAGATAGCTCAGAAACAACAACTGCGAATTTAACGAGATTTTCACCACCTTGTCCAATAGCTAGATAGCCTGCTTTTTCCCCGTAGATTTCCCTTAGCTTCTTGATGGTCTCAAAGGTACCTAAACCCCATAAATCTTTTGCATCTAGAATCTCAACTTTATCATTATCCACATGAATATATACTGGTTTTTCGGATTTTCCTTCGATAATAATAGCATCATAACCTGCCTTTTTCAAATAATATGATGCATGAGTACCAACGTTACCGTCGCCATAACCTCCAGTAAGAGGAGACTTCGCTGCAATGACAAGTTTACCACTGCTTGGTGTTGGTGTTCCGGTGAGCGGTCCTATCGCAAAAATCAACTTATTTTCTGGTGATAATGGAGGCGTTCCCGGCTTTAATTCATCCCATAGAATTTTTATTCCGAAACCTCTCCCGCCAAGAAAGTCTTTAGCCAGATCGGCCGGAAGATCCTGCTTTACTATTTTCCCGTTACTCAGATTTATTCTTAGTAATTTACCAGCCCATCCTCCCATAGGCATTATAGCTTCACCTTAATTTTATTTTACTAGAGGTTTTTCGATGTTATAAACAATATTTGTAAGCAAATAAATTATAAAAGAATACGATAAATATGAAAAATAACTAATCATATTTTTAATTTTAGTCGAAACTAAGTAAATTTTAGGGAAAAAGTAAAGTGTGATTAAATATGTTTATTTAATTTCCCTGGGATTTACTCAAATGTTAAGTGCCTACTTTTTTCTCCATAAGTGTTAAATTTGATTACATTTATAGAAATTATTACATAAAATATTATGGGTGTGTTTTTTTGAAACTCCAAGATTTTAAAAATAAATCTCGAATAATTCTTGCTCTAGACTTTCCAGATTATAAATTTTCTATGAGTCTTTTGAATTCAATACAAGACTTTATCTCTGGTGTTAAGATTGGTTTACCTTTCTTATTAGGGGTTGGAATCAATAAAGTAAAGAAACTTATTTCCGCATTTTCAAAAAAATTATTCTTCATTGCTGATCTGAAGCTTGCGGATGTCTCACATGTAGAATCTCTGGTCATAGAATCGCTGAAAGAGATGAAATTTAGTGGAATAATCGCGCACGCATTCACAGGAATATCTGGCTCTTTGGAAGAATCCACAAAAAGGGCAAAGGAACTTAATATTCAGGTTTTCCTCGTGGTTGCTATGAGTCATATCGGTGCTGAAGAAATATTAAACAGAAATTTTGATCATCTTCTAAAAATTACTATTAAAGTTGATGCTGACGGATGCATTGCCCCGGCAACAAACCCCACATACATAAAAAGAGCAAGAGAGTATCTTGGAGAAGATTATCTTATTCTCTCTCCTGGAATCGGCGCCCAAGGCGCTCCACCTGGAATGGCTTTAAAAAATGGGGCAGACTTTGAGATAATAGGCCGTATGATCATAAAATCCACCGACCCAATAAACGTAGTAAGGGATATATTAAAAAAACAGAAAGATGCTTTAAAAATTGGGGAATAAAATGGCAGAGAATCTTTATGAACCAAAGAAGACTCTAATTTTAGAGCTATATGATGCAGGAGTTATTAAAATTGGCAATTTTAAACTAACTTCAGGTTTAGAAAGCCCATTTTACATAGATATTAGAGGGACAATTTCTTTTCCCTCAATTCTCAAGAGAATTGCTAATATGATAATTGTTGAATTATATCAAAGTGATACTTTTGATGTCATAGCAGGTATTGCAACTGGAGGTTTACCTTTGGTATCCTATATTTCTTGCTTAACAAATATGCCTATGGCATACATCAGAAAAAAAGTACGAGAGCATGGCACAGGAAGAATAGTAGAGGGCATCGTTAGAGATAAATCAGTAGTCTTAATAGATGATGTTGTCACTACTGGTGGCTCTTTAATTAATGCTATTGAGGCTATTCATTCTGAAGGAGGTACGGTAAAACGCGTTTTTGTGGTGGTTGATAGAGAACAAGGAGGTCTCAAAAAAGTAACAAACATAGGCATTAAAGCTGATGCTCTTTTTACTGCTAGTGAGATCTTCTCCCTATTAAATGAGGAGGGGAAAATTTCTAGTGATCAGTTTGAGAAAATTCTAAATTACATAAAAGTTGCACGAATAGATGAATAGGTGTTTTGCCTTGTCTGGCGAAGAATTAAGGGTCAAGAAGATTAAAAATGGAACTGTTATTGATCACATTCCAGCAGGCCATGCGCTTACAGTATTAAAAATCTTGGGAATTACTGGAGAAGAAGGCCTCATTATTGCTGTATTAATGAATGTACCCAGCAAAAAAATAGGAAAAAAAGATATTGTAAAAATAGAAAATATGGAATTAAAAAAGGGAGAAGTTAGTAAAATTTCTCTTATAGCACCTAATGCAACTATAAATATTATTAGAAACTTCAGAGTTATAAAGAAGTTCATAGTTGAGATCCCAAGTAGAATTCAAGGCCTTTTAAGATGCATTAACCCAACCTGCATATCTAGAAAAAGGAACGAACCAATTGAGTCAAGTTTTAAAGTTATCTCCAAACAACCATTAAAATTACAATGTGAATTCTGTGGTACGTATATCGAATATGAAGACATAGTCAGTCAATTTTAACTATTAAGCGTAAAAAAATTTAGAAAAATTATTTTCATTTTTTCTTGGATTTCTCTTCCTCTTCTTCCTCTTCCTTCTCTACAAGTTCCTCTAGTAGTTCAACAGTTCGCTCAAGATACGGTGCAGCTTCTTTCTTCGCCATGTTCTCAAGGATCAATTTTCGAACTTGAGACGGATTAGGAACACCATATAATACGAAAGAAGATCTACCTCTTGCTACTTTTACGCTTTTTTCACCCTCAATTCCGATACCAACGCCAACTTCTGTTGGCCCGACTTTCTGGGCACCACCAACTCCAATCGCAACTTTTGCTGAATCTTCTCCAGTTCCAATACCGGAGGGTGTTACAGGAATAATTGTACCATAGTCAAAGATCGTACCTAAGAATCCCTGCTCTAGAAATACATCAGATATTTTACTATAGAAGATATCTCTTACTTTATGCCCAAAAAAGCCTAGTTTTGTTATTATTCTGAAATTGGTCAGTATATACTCATGTGATCGTCTATAAACGTCCGTTAGTAAGATACCGACAACAGAAATACCTACTGTAACATAAAGTAACTGTTCGATGGTTGCTCCTAAACGAGCTATTGCATACGTTCCTATGACTGCAAGAAGAAAGTAGAAGATCATCCATCTAAATGATATTTTTAAAATTGCAAATATAATAGCTGGGATTATTATTATAGCCCACCAGAGCACTAGCAATACTATTGTTGTTCCAATATCGCCGATTACGCTGATAAGAGACCCTTCAACCCATGCAACGATATCGTCTAGTGCGAACAATATTAATGAGTTTACAATTATGTAATACAAGAAGAACAGATAATATGGCCAGAAAGATAGTAGATGCGGGGATCTTTTATCTAGAATTTTTTCTCCTTTAAGTAATTCGCTCATTTTAAGTCCTTCCTCCCATATATTTTGAGGCAATATGGTCATAAGGTATATGTCAAATTATATTAAAAGTAATAAACACTTTATTGATATTTAAGTTAATACATACTCGATTCTAAAAAAGTTAAAAACAAATATCAGCTATTTTAGAGATTCTTTAATGATTTAGATGACCTAATTCTTAACCACATATAAAACGCTTCACGATTGCATAAAAGATCTGGATGATAAAAGTTCTCGTCACAAGAAAATTGCAGTTATTCAATATTATCTAGTTAATTTTTGCTAAATAGAAAATGTATCCGAATATATTGGCGTTGAACCTTTACAGCATAGCACTAATATAATAATATAAGCATGTTATCAGTTGCATAATTAAAAAAAGCCAGAGATATTATAATCAGGATTATAAAAATTGTTATCAGTACATCTGATAGCTTTATTCCCTTATAAGTTAAAATAACTCTTTCTGCTGAGGGCGCGCCACTCAATTCTAGAGCTTCAGCTATACGTCCAGCCCTGTTCAATGCGCTTAATATCATTGGAAGCACTATTGAATAAACCTGTAATTTTAACCGCTTTAAAAATGAAAGATTATATATACCTCGCATCATCTGTGCATCTTTTATTCTACTTATTTCTTCGTAGATCGTGGGAATAAAATTAAACATAAGTGTTATTGCTAGAACGATGGAATGTGGAAGCCTTATCTTCAATAGGAAGTCCTCCAGATCCTCCGGGCTTGTTGTTATAAAAAAGAAATCTAATACTAATATCATTACTAGAAGTCTCAGAACAGTAATACCTGCAAGATATACCCCGTAATAAGTTAAATAAGGATACAGGATATATATCTCATCCGTGTAAAGGACGGAATAAAAATACGAATTCAAAAGAAAAATTATTACCAAAAATGGCAACATACTCTTAATAATTGAGATAAACCTCGATAGAGAGGCCCCAGTTATCAAGATAAAGGTAAATAGAATCAACGTAAAGAGAAGTATTTTAAGATTAAACCATATGGATATAATAGAAATTAATACTAGTAGAATTTTTATGCCAACATTCATTCGATGCCAAAAAGTATCTTTTTCCTCGTAGATAAAATAGGAGTTTATTGCCATGCTTTTTTACCTCCAAATAGAGAAGCAAATTCATTGAGCCCTACGATGTTTTCTAAATCCATCTTTTGAAGTAGTGTGGAAATAACTGGTGGTTTTATTCCGTATGATTTAATATTTGGTTGTGTAAATATCTGCTCTTTATGAGAATCCATAATTATTTTCCCATCATCAATGAGAACAACTCTATCAAGATCTACTTCGACTAATAATTCGACATCGTGAGATATAAGTACTATAGAGCTCCCAGAGGTTTTAAGATATTCTCTAAGATATCGTACAAGATCTAATTTTATCGACCAATCGAGACCTCTTGTTGGTTCATCTAAAATCATAATATCCGGTTCGAGAACTAGAAGCGATGCGATTGCAACTCTTAGTTTTTCGCCACCAGAAAGTGATAATGGATAACTATCTTTGAGATTACTTAAACCAAAAAATCTCATAATTTTATTAACTTTTTTATGTACGATATCTCGGCTAAATCCGAGATTCTTAAGCCCAAATGCGATTTCATCATAGACTGTTTGATTAAATAACATAAGTTCAGGATTCTGGGGGCAATATATTATCCTTCTTCCAAATAATTTTTTAGAATTTATAAGGGGCTTTCCCTTAAATGATACTACTCCTGATTTTGGTTTAATAATTCCTGCTGCTATTTTAGCTAATGTCGTTTTTCCTGAACCATTTTTTCCCACAATAGCAACAAATTCTCCTTCATAGAAATCTAAGTTTATATCCTTTAGTGTGTAATCTTTATTTCCTTTGTATTTATACCGAATCCCTCTCAGAGAAAGTACTGGATTTTTTCTCTTATTGACATCCCTCATATTAGCCAGATTTTTCTTAGGTAGTGATTCTATGTCTTGTAATTCCAAGAGAATTTTCTTTTCCAATTCCTCGAAGCTTTTAAAGACACGATCCTTTTTTAATACCTTTATTAAGCTGAAGATCTTTGGTTCTCCAACACCAAGTTTTCTTGGAAGATCTGTATAAAAAATTCTCAAAGGCGAGTCTATTTTTACAATATTTCCGTTGTTCATTAAAATAACCTGATGTGCAATTTTGTAAAATTCATCAAATCGATGTTCAACTAAGAGTATTGTAACCCCAAGAGATTCATTAATCTCCTTTAATAGAAAAGCAAAATTCTCAGCACTAACAGGATCCATTTGGGATGTGGGTTCATCTAATAATAAGAGCTTAGGTTTCATGGCTAAAGCTGATGCTAGTATTATCTTTTGCTTCTGTCCCGAACTAAGTTTCATAATATCGTGGTCCCAATATTGTATCATATCAACCTGTTTTAACGCCCATTTTGCTCTTCTTATGATCTCCTCTCTAGCTAAGCCAAAATTAGCAGGACCAAAAGCAACGTTTCTCCAGACCTTCCTTGCTAAAACCTGATCTTCTGGAAATTGCAATACCGTAGAAATTCCTTCTCGTGTTCTCTCGCGTACCGAAAATCCCGTTATGTCTTTGCCAAAGAGATAGATCTTACCAGAAAAGTTTCCATGATAGTAATTTGGAATCAAGCCATTAATAACACGTAGTAAGGTTGATTTGCCACAGCCAGATGGACCAATCAATAAGTAGAATGATTTAGCAGAGATGGATAAATTGATTTTCCTGAGAGCATATGTCCCTTTCCCGCGATATTTAAACTCGATATCCTTAAGTTCTATTCCATCATCCAATCTGGTTTCCACTCCGGCGGCAATTTAAGCATGATTAGAAATGCAGGAACGAAATTTAGTAAACCCTGCAGTATGTTAAAAAGCCCAATTAGAAACAGAAATGTATACAAATCTAATCCGAGTAATTCTGCTAATGCTGCCACTCCTGGTGGAAAATACAATATCGGTATTAATATGTAATTTCCTACGGTCATGACAATTGCTCTGATAAAAGAACTTAAGATGCCAGCTAACCAGCCAAATAAATACTTCTTTTCTTTTATTTTAGGCATACCACTAAAAGCAAAATACGCTACAGGTACTGCTGTAGAGACTATAGAAAGAATCTTGAAAAAAGCACCTACGGGATCCCCTCTTGCGACAATTACAAGGCCAACTGCAACAGCTGAAATAAATGTAGATATCGGCCCATATAATAATGCTAAGATAAATATGGGTACTTCACTAAGATCAAATTTAAGAAACGCTATTGGAGGAAACGGGTATTCTAAATTAGCGAAGGTAATGACCACGGATAATGCTGTGAAGATGGATATCGCTGATATTTCCTTCGAAGTTAACATTTTCCATTTCACCATGGTTTTAGTTATAATATTATCATCGATAACAATTTAAAAAATTTAAAATTTTAGTACTATCTTGATATCAACTTTATTCTCGTCATACCAATACCGACTTTAAGTTCATTTAATAGATTGTCTCATCAAATTAATCAGAAAATGCATCTTATGCAGAGAACGATTCTGCTCTTGATATTTATCAGTTTACGGCAATTTAACAAGAATTTAATTTTTTTTAATATATAATAGAATGCCTTTATATTTAAATCGATTTTCTAAAATGTATTTTAAGGTATTCTCTTAATATGGTGACAACTTTGCCGATGTTGTTTGAAACTCTGTGTGAATATTTTAATCGCTTAGAAAAAATCTCAGGAAAAATCGAAATGATCAATATTCTAGCAGATTTATTTTCCAAGTCTGATGTTAAAGAGATAGATAAAATTGCTTACTTATTAATAGGAAAGCTCTGGCCTGATTATCTTGGCGAACCTGAAATTGGAATGGCTGAGAAGTTGGCACTAAGAGCAATCTCGGCTGCCTCAGGAAGTTCAGTAAAAAAACTAAATGAATTTCTCAAAGAATTAGGGGATATCGGAAGAGTGGCTGAGAAAGCGATACAACAAAAAAGAGCACAACCTTTATTTGTTAAGCCATTAACAGTTACAGAAGTTTATCAAAAGCTGGTTAAAATAGCGAAAGCATCTGGCCCAGGAAGCCAAGATCTTAAGCTTAGAATTCTCACAGGAATGCTCGTCGCTGCAAAGCCCATTGAAGCAAGATATCTAATAAGAATTGTAGAAGGCAAGCTTAGGCTCGGCGTTGGCGAAATGACAATATTAGATGGTCTAGCCGAAGCTTTCCTCGGAAGTAGAAGCAAACGACCGATGATTGAGGAGGCATATAATAGAGCCCCAGATTTGGGCTTTATTGCAAAGATTACCGCCGAAAAAGGCGAGGAGGGATTAATGCATATCAAGGTGGAACCCGGACGACCAATAAGACCAATGTTAGCAGAAAGATTACAAGATCTTGGAGAAATCTTGAAAAAAGCTGGTGGTGTTGCTGCTGCAGAATGGAAATATGATGGCGAGAGGGCTCAGATTCATAGGAAAGAGGATAAAATATGGATCTTCTCTAGACGCTTAGAAAATATCACGTATCAATATCCTGATGTTGTAGAGTTCATGAAAAAGAGCATAAAAGCTAAGGAATACATCGTGGAAGGAGAAATTGTTGCAATAGACCCAGAAACGAGAGAAATGAAACCATTTCAGGAGCTTATGCATCGGAAAAGAAAGTACGATATCCATAAAATAATAGAACAATATCCTGTGAGAGTCCATCTTTTTGATCTAATGTACTTGAATGGTGAAGAATATCTTGATAGACCATATGCTATTCGTCGTAAAAAACTAGAGGAAATCGTTGAAGTGAATGATAATGTTCAATTAACAAATAAGATTATCGTTGAAAACATAGAAGAATTAGAGAAGTGGTTCTATGAAGCAATCGAAAATGGCTGTGAGGGGCTGATAGTTAAGTCTATTCAAAATGATGCAATCTACCGCGCTGGTGCACGAGGTTGGCTTTGGATTAAATACAAGAGAGATTACAAAAGCGAAATGATGGATACGGTAGATCTCGTTGTAATTGGGGGATTCAGGGGACGTGGAAGGCGTGCGGGAACATATGGTGCATTATTAGTAGCTAGCTATAACCATGAGAAAGATATATTCGAGTCCGTGACAAAAGTTGGTTCTGGATTCACCGATGCACAATTAGCTGAATTACCAAATCTCTTAAAGGATTTTGAGAGAGAACGAAAACCCGGGCGAGTTAATTCAGAAATGGAACCTGATGTTTGGTTTGAACCCGGATTAGTAATGGAAGTAATAGGTGCTGAATTAACATTATCACCTGTTCATACGGCGGGAAGAGATATCATAAAAGATAAGCTTGGAAAAGAAGCTGGAATTGCTATTAGGTTCCCACGCTTCATTAGATGGAGAAATGATAAAAGCCCAGAAGATGCTACAACTTCCTTAGAGCTGGTCGAAATGTATTTTGCTCAGCTCAAGAAAGTAGAGTAATCGAAGATAAATTTATTTCATTATTTTTCTGCGATATACTCAAAAGTTGGAGTGGATTATTCCAACTCTTATTAATTAAGAATTCCTTGGTGAGCATATTGATACCACCACTTATAAGGATACTTGTTAAAAGAGGCCCTAAGATTCAATTAAAGTGTGCAGAGACCTGCGACAAAGAAAAAATTATTGAACAAATTGGAGAAAATAAACTGAACTTAATTTCACAAAGATTTAAAGGCTTCTTGCTGGAATTGTATGGTGAAAAAATAACAGAAGAAATTTTCAAAGAGATATCTCAAATTCTTGAGGAATTTTTATCCGCGAATTTACCAGAGCTGGTGAGAGATGTATATGTTATCGTAGAGGATCAGAGGCAGAATCCCCTTTTATACTCCAATTTCAATGGCAGAAAGATAACATTAATAATTCCTCAACATAGTGATTACTCTGACCTACGGACATTTCTTGAAATATTAACACAGCAATTGACACAAACAAGAACGAGATCCATTAGATTAGATTCAATGAACTTCAAAGAGTTTGTTCCTTTACTCTCTGAGCTTAAGAGAGAAATCGCCCTTTTAGAGGAGCTAAACGTGTCTAGTGAGATCACTAAGTACTTGATAAATGCTCGAGATCTATTTAAGATGGGCATTAATAGAGTCCGTATACTAGCTAGCAACCATAACATCATATTAGTTGAAAAAGGAATCAGCCAAATGGAGGTCTTATGTACTAGGGAATTTCTAGAAAAGCATTTAGGGAAACTTTCAGATTTACTAAAGAATATTCTAACAAGAGTCGACTATTTAGAACTTATTCCACTTAATTTGGAGATCCTTGAAAAAATTGCCAATAAAACAAAGGAATTTAATCGCCTACATATAATCTACAACTATAATGATCAGGAGAAGCCATCTGCTAAGATATCAATTATACATAGAGATTGGGGTTTAATTGCCTCCGAGTCGCCTGTTGTGATTTCAAAAATAATTAAAGATCTAGATGCATTGCTTAATATGATCGCGAAAAAGAAAGTTATAGTGCGAATAGCATCTCTTCAAGATAAAGTAAAAATAGACGTTAATTTGAGAAATCAAAAAATAGTAGATCGAGATTTCAATCCAATTTCAACATTAAAAGAACTACTTGTCTAAATTACTTTTTTTCTCTCTACCAACATATTTCGCCAGAAATATCTGAAATGCAATTCCGCTTACTAATAATGTAAAATAGTATGACACAAATCTCCAAAGAACGATAACTGTAGGGTCTGCTATAAGGGATAAACCGTATTCTACACCAATGATGCCTCCTGGTGTTGGTATACCGCCCATAATTAAAGCAAAGACATTAAAAATGATAGCATCGATAAAGGTTGGTCTTAAATCCAATGCACATGATGTTACATAGATCACTGATGACTGAAGTATAAACATGCTAACGGTTAATATTGAGATAATAAGGAGGATTTTTTTTCTACTTATTATTGTTCGAAAAACTGAAGAAAAGTCATGTAGATTTTTCTCAGAGACAGGTAAATGCAACTTATCAAATATTCTAGAAAACTTTTGTCTAGTACTCGGAAATAGACTAAGAATAATTATTAATAAATGAACTGATATCGTCCAAATAGACATCAGAAATATTGGCAGAAAAATGAATTCAAAGTTAAGTATATGTGGTAAGAGTATAAGTATTGCAGGAATATTCGCCATAAGTATATCTAGAAATATTTCGGCGATGGTAGTACCTATGCCTAAAGACCAATTTCCTCCCTTTATACTTATGTAATATGCTCTAATTATTTGACCGCCAGCTAGAGACGGCGAAATTAGAGATATAAACTGCCCAGATATTCTTGCGAGGATGGCATCCTGATCTGTATGTAGATCCAATGCTCCTGCGATAATATAGAAACGAATGCCAGAAACCATAAGCACCATAATCTGAAGCAAAAGTGCTAAAAATAAATAGTATGTCTGTTTTTGTAAAACCCTGAAAAGCATTATTAAATCAACATTTGTTACGAATATATAGATAATTAAAATAGACGTAAATGCGGATAGGCCCACGAATATTCTCACTCGAAATCTAGATAAAATTGATTTAAGCTTCTCTTGGGGGGCTTCTTCTGCCAAATTTTTCCCTCGATTTATCCAATAATGGTCGCTAATTGCTTACAAATCGACTTTAATGTCATATAGCTCGCATTATAAGCATAATTTACAAGCTGTCCACCATCAAAAAAGAGATAGACCGGTATTGATTGAATTCCAAACGCACGTACTATCTTTGGATTTTCATTAACATCTAAATATAAAAAACCAATTTTACCATTAAATTCCTTTGACAACCGCTCGATTATTATCTTTGGATTTTCACAAACAGACGATTGATTACATAGTAATAAAACTAAGGGAATTGGTGACTTATTGATTATTCTTATTAAGTCGTTCTGATCAACTTTTCGAACCACCATTCTTAATACCTTTCTAAATTCTCTCGCAGATTATTAACGGATTTGCGAAGTTAAATATAAATGTATCTCATTTTAAAAATATACGAAGCTAGCCTAATTTAACAATTTTAACCGTTTTTTATTGGAGAATCTTTTTCCAAACCTAACAATCATATTCCGAAATTGGTTTAAGATTCTGCCACAATACTAATCTAATGTCCGCTAACTTTCGTAGTGCATCTATCACTTTGGGATCATCATCATGAACTTCGACCACCTTAATTCCGAATACTTTCTCTAAAAATTGAATTTTCTCATATTTTAGCGCGCTTGCAGGCCGTTTATCGTTTTTTGACCGCCAAGAGACAAACACCGGATTAAACTCTATTTTTAATATTTTAAGGTGCTCTTTTATTTTCCCTAGATGGTGGCTTACAATTCTTTTAGATGTTCCAGATATTATTGCAATCTTGTAATTTTCCTTAATCTTCTTTATCAGTACTTCAATACCCTTCGGATTTATTTCATCAAGTCTTTCGGCCGAACCTAAGTCCATAAATATTTTCCAGAATTCCATCTTTCTGCTTTTAGGGATTTTCTCTATGTTGCTTACTCCAATTTCTTTGAGCGCAAAATTTAGTCTTTTAAAATTATTTATTAAAACTCCTTCTAAATCAAATACAATAGCCATGAAATTCACGACCCAGTGATTCTTAGATATTAAAATTAGTAAGATTTTTTAGATCATATTTGGGGTATTTTACCTTAATATAGTCTAATTTTGTTTTGAATTTTCTAGGTGATTTAGATGGAATTTAAAAGTGTAAAAATAGAAGTCCCAGAGGGCGTTAATATTATTTTAGGGCAATCTCATTTTATTAAGACAGTAGAAGATCTGTATGAGGCTCTTATTACTTCAAGTCCGTTCATAAAATTTGGGGTTGCTTTCTGTGAATCTAGTGGTCCTGCACTAGTTAGATTTGATGGTAATGATGACGAGCTTACTAAACTTGCTGTGGAATATGCTAAGAGATTGGCTGCTGGCCATGTCTTTGTGGTCTTGATTAAGAATGCGTATCCTATAAACGTTTTACATAAAATAAAAAAAGTTGATGAAGTCGTAACAATATTTGCAGCTACTGCAAATCCATTAGAGGTTATCCTTGTTGAGACTGATCAGGGAAGAGGCATTATTGGAGTCATTGATGGCCTTAAGACAAAAGGTGTTGAAACCGAGAAGGATAAAAAAGATCGCTATGAATTTCTAAGGAAAATAGGCTATAAGAAATAATTTTTCTATTCTTTTTTTAGATCTATACAAAACATCTTTTTAGCGCTATATTCTCTAAATAAATCTAACCCTATTAGGTTAATTTAATGAGATGATTTTAATGAGTTCTACTCAATATCCTGAAGAGATAGGAGAATCAGGATTTTCTTCGAGAGCTCTATTAGTATCTATACTTATTACGGTTATAGTTTCTATGATTTCTACCTATATTGCCCTAATGTTATCTGCTTTGCCTTGGCCGATAATTTTCTCGGTAATTGTTTCGTATAGTCTATTAAAAGTTACTGAAATGCTGCTCAAAAAGAAAATCTCTATTCATGAGGTAAATGTAGCTCAAGCGGGTGGAAGTATTGGCGGACTTGTCTCGGCCGGCATTGTTTTCACAATCCCAGCAATCTGGTATTTAAATTCATTATTAGGGCTTTCTCTCGAAGCACCAACATATTTTCAGCTAGTCTTAATTGCTCTTTCCGGGGGGATTCTCGGCATCGCTTTATCAATACCCGTTAGAAGGATTACTATTGACAAGGATGATCTTCCATATCCAAGCGGATTGGCCGGCGCTGAAGTTGTTATTACAAGCATGGAGGGCGGAATCAAGGCACGGATACTGTTAATTGCTGGCCTTATTGCATCATTATATTCGCTTTTCATGTATCCAATTATACTTCAAGGAGGATACACATATACACTCGCAGTTTATGGGATAATTATCATTATTGGCTTTATACCTCTCTTAGTTGGGTTCGGTGCTGGTTATATAATCGGTCCTGGCAGCGCCTTAGTATCCTGGTTTGGTGGCTCAATAATTGGGTGGATTTTCCTAAGTCCTCTCCTGCAATGGTACGGATACACGTTAAATTCCGCTCTTACATATGTTAAGAATTTAGGAGTCGGAATAGTCTTCGGTGCAGGAATTGGTTTCTTTCTCTCTTACGTTATTACTCGGGGAAAAGAAATATATAAACCATTTTTAACCATAAAAACTGGAGCATGGTACACTAGATCTCCAATATATTTCTCGATATTGACCGTTTTTCTTCTAATTATTGCTGGCATATCTCCATTTAGTGCATTAGTTGGGATTTTAGGATCTTGGATCATGAGCGCAATTGCGGGGCGAGTTACTGGTGAGACAAACATTGATCCTTTAGAGCAATTTGGGCTCTTTATAGGTCTTTTACTTATTTTCGTATACTCGCTATTAAGTATTCATATTAATCTGACGGAGATATTATTAATAACTTGTTTTGTGAGTATAGCTTCTGCAGTAGCTGGAGATATTGGCCATGACTTTAAGAGTGCAAAAGTCATTGGAACCAAACCAATCGATATTGTTAAAGTGGATCTTTCCGCGGCTATTGTCGCAGCATTAATAGCACCTTTTGCCATGTTTATAGTAGTATCTGGCTACTTTGATGCTCTTTTCTCGCCAGGTTCTACATTAGCTTTTCAGTCAAAGCTTGTTGGCATTACTTTATATGGTGCTTTTTATGCAGATGCTTTTATCATAGGCTTTATACTTGGATTCATTATAGAGATCGTCTCATTTATACAAAAAGAACGAAAGGGAAAAATATTTCCAATTAGTGGTATGACACTTGGCGTTGGAATGTTTATCGGGTTATGGATATCCATTCCCTTTGCCATCGGCGGGTTAATAAGATATTTAGCCTCTAAAAAGAAAAACATAGAGGATTTGGGAATATTATTTGCCGCCGGTGTCATGGGTGGTGAAGGGATAACTGGATTCTTTGTGGGATTTTCTCTAATTTTTGGATTTTATTCCTTCGAAATTATGCTAGTAGTATCCGTTGTTATCTTACTGATACTTGTCTTTCTGCTCATACATTCAAGACTTATTGGAAAAAACCTCAAACCCATCAAGCACGGGTCTGAAAACATAACCTTTTTCTCCTAAACTTTTTTCTAATGCTTGTCGAACTTGTTGGACCATATGCTCCTCTGCAAGAGCAAAAACAGCATCTCCGATCATTGTCTGCGCAGCTCCGATGGCACCAGAATGAACTGCTGCTTTAATGGCATTAGCAAGTGTAGGTGTCATTAGTCCTACCGCTGTTGAAAACTCAAAGGCATATTGGAAGAAATTTTCTATTGAAGGCTCCGAAAGGAGCAGATCTACATACTTCTTACCATACTTTTTGGCCCTCAAAATCAGATTTGGATCCTTGAGTGCTTTTTGTGTTTCTTTCTTTCCCAGGGATACGGCGATAACATATAGATGCTTATTAAGTGGAATCTTATCAATTATTGAAATACCAGGGGCACCAGGTTTAGCCACAATTATGATTCCACCTGGAGATAGTAGTCCTGAAACTGTTCCTAATCCTGTTTTTGCTTCAAGTTCAGCAATATGTGCCAACTTTCCCGCTTCTAACAGAGAAATTTTCTTCCCTAGTGCATGGTAGATACCCAGAATTATCGCGAGAGCACTTGCTGCACTTGTTCCGAAGCCGGAAGCAATCGGTGCTCTAATTATTTGATTGACAGTTACTCTAATCTTGTTAAGCAGACCCCGTTTTTCTAATGCAATTTTTGCTGCTATTTTTCCAATACCCGAATTAGTTTCGCAGCCATTTATTTTATTAAAAAACCATGAATCCCCATTATACTCCTCAAGAATCACTTCTGCTTCTACGGTATTTTCTATGGCAATTCCAGCACCACGTGCACCTGTTGTTAAGGGATCTGATGTCAAATTTGGTTCAAAAATTGCAGAAATTCCGCCAGGTACGATCACTTTTACTTTCCTCATGGTACTTCCTCTATTCAAATTCGGTCCTCTATTTGGAAGACACGTAGATTGATTGCCCCAAAAGTGATATTTGTTCAATTATTAGAAGATTTCGTAAATAAGAGACAAAAATAATTTTTTAAGCAAAAATTTAGTTATAATTAGTACTCCTAATTCAAATCATATCTCCAAGATTCAAGGTGTTTCTATTATGCGTAATTTCGATGTAAGGATAATTCCTAAAATAATTATAATCGGAGATCCCGCGGTTGGAAAAACAACTATTTGCAATAGGTATCTAGGGTGCCCCTTTGAGCACAGATATATAAGTACGATAGGTGTAGATTTTTTCTCCAAGGATTCAATATATGAGACTCATTCTGGGATAAGAGTTATGGTCTCTTGGTCCCTTTGGGATATCGCAGGACAGGTACGTTTCAGAGATATAGTTGATCAATTCTTTAAAGGAGCAAATTCAGCTATTGTAGTGTATGATATAACCGATAGAGAATCCTTCGAGAATGTTAAAAACTGGCTACAAAGATTTTGGGACGTTGCTGGTGAAAAACCTGCAGTAATTGTTGGTAATAAAACCGATTTGCGAGATAAAAAGGGACAGGTTTCTACAGAAGAGGGTAAAGAACTTGCCGAAGAATTGAGTAAAGAAAAAGGGATGCCCTTCTTTTTCGTCGAAACATCGGCGAAGTTTGGTGAAAACTTAGATCTGCTTTTCAGAATGCTGTTTAATGCAGTAATTTGGATTAAGATTAAAGAGAAGGAGGAACGTAATAGATAAAATCAATTTAAGCGCATTATCTTAAGGGGTTTACATGCCCAGAATTTTTATTGGTGTATGTTCCTTCTCTAGGAAAATATTAAAACTACTCAAAACATGCGAGATCCAATCAACATTTTACAATTTTCCAAAATTAACTACAGTCAAAAAATGGAAAGAAAGCGCTCCCAAAGATTTTGTTTTCTCATTCAAAGTTTTTCAAGGAATAACGCACAGCAGTTCTAGTCCGACTTGGAGAAAATTCAGGAAAGGCCTATCTCCTGAGGAGAAAAAACTGGTGGGTAATTTACAGTTAAATGAGTTAACTCAACAGTATTGGGAACAAACACTAGATATTGCTAAAATTTTATCGCCAGAGATCCTAGTAATCCAGACTCCTCCTAAATTCGCTCCTAATGAGAAAAATTTAAAGAATGCTATGTCTTTTTTTGAATTTGCAACTACAACTGTGAGCAAAATAAATGCTAAAATTGGCTGGGAACCTCGGGGTAATTGGCTTAATAGTAGACAGCATCTTCAGAGAATTTTTGAAACATACTCTAATTTATTGGAAATCGTGGATCCTTTCTTTTTCTCTGAAATTATAATCAAAGATGTTGTCTATTACAGGTTACATGGGATTCCATATCTTAATTATAGATATAATTATACAGAAAACGATTTTCAAGAGCTTATACAAAAAATTACCAGCCGTATTGATGCTAACGTAAGAGAAATATACATTATGTTTAATACCGTCTCTATGATTCAAGACGCAATAAACTTCATTTCCTATATCAGGGAAAATGCCCCAAGCATTTCAAGATATCTTTAAAATAATAAATCCAGATTGCATCTGGTGAAATAGATGATAGAAAAACCCGCAATTCTGGGCGGAGAGCCAACCGCAAAGGAGCAAATACCACTCTACTGCATCTGCACTGGCGAGGAGGAAAAAGAAGCGATAATGGATGCCTTTAACAAAAAAGCATTCGCTTCAGGGGAATTTATTAAAAAGTTAGAAGACGAATTTGCAAGATTCATTGGAACTAAGCATGCGTTAGCAGTATCTAACGGAACCGATGGACTTTTTCTTGCATATCTTGCTTATGGTTTAACCTTCGGTAAAAAAATAATTACTACGCCACTCACATTCGTAGCAACAGCGTCAACCATAGTTCATACTGGTGCAATTCCTGTATTTTGTGATGTAGAATTAGACGGAAATATTTCCCCTATGAAAATTCAAGAACTTGTTAAGAGCGAGAATATTGATGGAATTTCTATCGTCCATCTATATGGAAAACCTGTTGAAATGAAACCTATTATGGAACTGGCAAAGGAAAATAACATTGTAGTCATAGAGGATGCTTCACACGCACATGGTGCAGAATATAATGGAAAGAAGGTAGGAAGCATCGGAGATATTGGCGTTTTCTCTTTATATCCTTCTAAAGTTATCGCCGCTGGCGGATGGGGCGGATTAATAACTACGAATGATGACGAAATTGCAGAAAAAATTATCTTACTTCGAGGCCATGGCGAACTAAAAAACATAATTGGAAAGAAAGGAGCATATAAGTTTAGAATACTAGGATATAACTTTAGAATGAATAATATGGAAGCTGCTGTAGCTTATTATCAGCTTAAAAAAATAGATTCATTCATAGAGAAAAGACGCAAAAATGCGAAGCTTTTATCAGAGCTGCTTCGCGACGTACCAGGGATAACAATACCTGAAGAAAAACCTCATATTAAGCATATATTTTACCTTTATGCTATAGTATTAGATGATAAAATTACTGGTTGGTCTCGTGACGAATTCGTAGAAGCATTAAACGCTGAGGGAATAGAAGCCCAACCCGGTTATGTTGTACCTTTACACAAGCAGGAAGTTTTTCTTAAATTGAATGATCCTAACGTTAACCATTTCGCAAAAATAAATAAATATCCAGATTACTCTAAAATGCGTTTTCCAAATGCAGAATATCTCTCAAATCATACTATATGGCTTCCAACACATCCATGTTTAAAAGAAGAAGATGTTGAGAATATCGCTAAAGCTATAAAGAAATTAATCTCTTGGAAAAAAAATAGATGATGTATACATATTCTTAGTTTTTTCTTAATTAGGCACATAATAGCATTAAAGTTAAGAGATTAAGATATTTTTATGTCTAATAGGAGGTGAATTATTATGGGCTATATTAAATGGTTGGGACATTCTGCATTCGAGATCTTGCTTGATAATAAAATCCTTTATATAGATCCCTGGATCTCTAATCCTAAATCTCCAATTAAACTTCAGGATATCTCCAAGGCGGATTATATATTTATAACCCACGATCATGGAGATCATTTCGGCGAATCTGTAGAAATAGCTAAAAAAACGAATGCTACTATTGTTGGAATCTATGAAATTGCTAATAAAGCAAGTCAACTAGGTGTAAAGAAAACTATCGGCGGCAATATCGGTGGTCCTATATTTCTTGAGGAAAACCTAATTACCTACCTAGTTCCAGCATTGCATTCATCACTAACAGGAACTCCTACAGGTATCATAATTCGGGGTAACGAAAAAACGATATATCACGCTGGAGATACTGGTGTCTTTGGAGACATGGCGATAATACATGAGCTTTACAAACCAGACATAGCATTAATTCCAATCGGTGGACATTATACAATGGGACCCTTTGAAGCCGCAAAAGCTGTAGAATTACTTAAACCAGAAATTGTAATCCCGATGCATTACGGGACATTCCCGGTACTATCGGGAACCCCAGAGCAACTAAAAAAATTCATAGAGGAAAGAGGTATTGATGTTAAAATAGTTGTTCTCAAACCTGGCGAAAGCTATAATTTCTAATTTTTCCATTCTTTACTTTATTTTGCTTCTTTTTTCAGAGAGATCTTGCCATATATTCTCAAAATTCTTAGAAATCTTCGTGATAGCTTCTTTAAGTGATCTTGTTTTTGTCAAAATTGGAAGTTTATCACTATTCTTTTTTATCCTGACAAAATTCGGACCAAACCAGTAACCAGCGATCACATCTACATCATTTAATTGAGATATTACAGCTTGAAATTTTCGTGGATCTCCATGTTGATGCTCTTCTAGATCTCGTGCCTTATTTTCTCTGTTCTCTATAAATCTATAGGTTCCATCCTCGGAGAACTCATATATAGCAAATTTATCGGAATCTCCATAATGTTTATTGGCCAAGTTTCCACCCTCATCTAATCCAAAGGCGACTTTTATTTTCCTCATAGAAATCCTCCTTTTATGATTTTTTCCTATTATCATAAAAATGCAGTTGTCTTTAAGACCTTTTCTAGATAGTAGGCTTAATAATCCATCCTTTATCTTTTAATATCTTGAGAATACTCTCAAGATCTCTTTCATTAGGAAGCCGTAGAAGATGGCTAGGATCCTTTGTATCTGTAGAACCAAACCGATACCAACCGGGTTTTAAACCTAGCGATATGAGTTCTGAGGTTATAGTGCTTTCCAATTTCTTAGGATAGACAAGGTAAGCTATGTATAAAATTCTCACATCATCTGATGCTAATAAATAGTCGATATGCCAATGAATTTTTTTCTCTTTTCTAAGGTGCCGTAGGATTCTAGCTTGAAGGCCACCAGGAGCAAGAGCAGAACCTATATATATGTATATCCCCGGTTCTAGTTTAACGATACCTAAGCTTCCTACTTTTATCTCAATATACCTTAAAATATTAATTATCAGTAGATATGTTCCCTTTCTTTGCGGGATCCTAAAATTTTCATTATTTGTGTTAATATCTATCACCATGAAAGTATGAGTTCAAATATTTTTTATAGTAGAAGATATAATTATTATCCAATCTAAAAGTAAATGGGACATCCATGGAAATTCTGCCCTTATGTGCTGATAGCCTAGGTACAAGAAGTATGGCAACTTTCGTAAAAACAGAGGACATTACTATCTTAATAGACCCTGCAGTCAGTTTAGCTCCTCGAAGGTATGGTCTACCGCCACATACGATTGAGATTGAGAAACTAGAGGCAGATTGGAAAAAAATCTCCGATTTCTCCAGAAAAGCTGATGTAGTAATTATTACGCATTATCATTATGATCATCATAGCCCTATAAGAAATCTTGAAATCTATGATGGAAAATTTGTTTTTATTAAACATCCAACAGACCACATTAATTTTAGCCAAAGAAAGAGAGCTTCTATTTTTCAGAAAGCAATTCAGGATCTTGCCGAGGAAATTATTTTTGCAGATAATCGCGAATTCGTATTTGGGAATACTCGGATACGATTCTCACCACCCGTTCCGCATGGTGAAAATTCAAAGCTAGGTTATGTTATCCAGGTTTTGATCGAAGAAAATAACCAAAGATTCTTATTTACGAGCGATGTTGAAGGGCCTATTCTGGAAGATCAGGTGAACTTCATCCTCAATATGAAACCAAATTATGTATTATTAGATGGACCTATGACCTATATGCTCGGCTATAGATATAGTACTCAGAGTTTAAATATGGCAATAAAAAACATTGAGAGAATTATTTCAATGAAGAGCCTAAAGAAGTTAATCATAGATCATCATTTTATGCGTGATATTAACTGGGAAGAAAGAATTATGCCACTCATTCGTTATAGAAATACACTAATCCAGAGTTCTGCAGAATTTTTAGGCTTAGAAAATAATCTCCTAGAGGCTAGAAGAAAATATCTCTGGTATAGTAATAAAGAAAAGTTATAAGTAAGGGTCGTTAAAGATGGCTTTAGAGATTATAGATATTTCTATAAAAAATTTTGAAAAAATTCCTAAACCATGCAAATATTGTCTATATTGGCAGACTTGTGGTCCTTTTAGCCCTAGTAGTATATCGCCAGAAATGAAATATAAAAAGCGAGAGTGGATCATAAGAACTTTAGATGATTTTGGAAAATGTGGGTATATAATTCTCTTTGATGGCTCTTCGGTTGGTTTCGTACAATATGCTCCCGCAAGGTTCTTCCCACGTATTAGGGATTACAAATCAGAGACGCTAGACGAAGGTGCTATTTTTATAGCTTGCCTTTATATTGTTGAAAGAAGATTGCGTAGAAAGAGATTTGGTAGTGTTATACTCAAACATTTGATAAAAGATCTCAGAGCAAGAGGATTTAAGGCAATTGAGACCTTTGCACGAAAAAAGTCCGAGGAAAATCCATCTGGTCCTCTAGAATTCTATCTGAAATATGGATTTAAAATAAAGGAGGATATAAACGATTTTCCGCTTGTCAGATTAGAGCTTTAATTTTAGAGCTGTGGAAGATCTTCATCTTTTTAAATTTTAGCCTATAATTTATAGTTGTTATAAAGCTTAAGCGTACTTTTTAGAACACCTCGGCCTAAATCTTCTACGGTGACGAAGACCTGCCTTTCTATGATAGATGAAATCCTCCTAAGCAGTCCTAAAGCACTACCAGCATATTTTTCTGAGGGTATCTCTGCAACGAGAAAATATTTGTTATTCAGATAGGATACATAATTTTTCAATATAATATACTTGTTATGCTTGGCTAACCTCATTAATTTACTTGTGATCCACATGCCCATAATCGATTTTTCGGACTCCCAATCTGTTGTTACTCTAATATCCCCATTATTATTGAATTCTAGTATAACCTGTAGACCACTATTATCAAATAAGTATAGCCGAGTTATAGGTATTCTAGACATACCTTGCTAGCTCCTTTAAATTAATGAGACCTTTTAGCAAATGGATGATTTTATTTAAAAAATTTCCGAAAAATATGTAAGTGCATGACAGAGTCATATTCAAGAAAAAACTTTGAAATAACACTATATTTCGTATATCTCTCTTTTTCTAATACATTATTTATAAGAAACATTAAGCCGAATTTACTTGTTTTACTTGATCTAAATCTGAACATAATAACCACTAGTAAGTATCCCTTAGCACCTATGATCTGATTCCCCATAATGACTCTCTTCTCATCTAAAAGAAGAAAGTATGATGCAAAGAATATCCTAACAATATAATTGATAGCATAAAATATTTCAGCTAGAAATTTGACTATATATAGTAGAGATTCGACTTGAGGTAAGAATTCAAAAAATAGAATTTAGTTAATTTCAACTTCATGATATTCAAGGTCAAAGAGGCTATCTAAATTTATTTCAAATGCCGATATTGGTACATTCATCATCCAATTAAGAATTACCTGTGGATGGATCTCACCTAAGAACCCTACTAATTTCTCATTGACTAGTATATTTCCAAATCGTCCCTCAATAAATGACGGATGCTTCGCTCTTTCCACTCTAATATTTCTAAAGCCCAAAGCATGTAAGAGATACTCCAAGAATCTACGAATTTCTGTGAAATCGGTTTCAGTGCTGGCAATCATGGCAGAAATATGCGTCTCATTTCTCGCACGTGTATCTACTTTTTCATCCAGCACCACAACATCTGATACTTCAAAAATTCTGATCGGATACTTCTTATCTTTATTGTAGGATAATGTCTTTAACAATTCGGGTATAAGCCAATAACGCACCATATTGAGTTTCCTCTCTTTTGCTCCTTCAATAAGAACAACTTCTTTCGTCGGTAGCAACATTAAATCGAACTGCTCCTCCATACTTGTTAGTGCGAATGTGAAAACTTCATTAAAACCTGCTCCTACCAAAATTTCCCGTATACTGTCTATAATTTCAGTTCGTTTTAATTCATGTCCGATTGTAAATATTGGTGTTAATTCTGGATCAAAGTTGTCGAAACCATACGCTCTTGCAATATCATCAACAATATCTATTTGATGCATAATATCAGCACGGTATGGCTGAACAGAGACGATAAGTTCTTTTTCAGTTATAGATTTTATTTTATAGTCCATTTTGCTCAAAAGTTTCTTTAAACTTGCGTCATTAAGTATAATCCCTAAGTTCTTAGAAATATAAGATCTGTCTATTTTCCATTCCTTTGGTTTTAGATATGGACTCTTCTCTGTTATTCCATTTGGATATCTAATTTCAACCTCATACATTTCTCCACCCATGTCAGCTAAGATTGACGAGAATATATTAACTACAAGCTCAACCGTCGGTTTATGCGTGCCTGTAACTTCTAGCATCACATTTTTTTCTCCTGGCTGTACTTTTCCATAATCCTCTGAATTTATAATCGGCGGGAATGATAACACATTTCCAGAGGCATCTACAAAGACAGGATATTTTTTGAAGCCTTCTAGTAAATATGCGTACTTTTGCCCTGTAGGATGGACCTTTAGAATTTCATTGGCGTTCATCATATAACCAAATTCTAAGGGCACAAATTCAATATTCTCTGGTTCTGTTGCATAATATCGCAACGGCCATTTTATTTTATCAAAAGGGTATAATCCGATCGACGCTTTCTTTCGATCCCTACAGAATGTCGCATGTAGTTTTTCCTGGGCATAAATTAACTCCTCTAAGTCATCCTCAGATATATTAAGATTTTTGAAAACTGCAGCCGCAATATACGGTCTTATGGAACTTACGGACGAATCAACCTGAATTAAAAATGATGATTTTTTAGCAATATACTCACTTGGATTTTTATCAAGTCCCATGTATCTCCTTAAGGCGCGGACTAAACCATATGTAGATAGCATATCAGGTCGATCTGGTGTTATCTCAATCTTAAGGTTATAGTCATCCTCTACTTTTTCTACAGTATCTAACTCCATACCATAGATAAATAATAGTTCTTCTAACTCGGAAATTGAAATATCTTTACCTAATAATCTCGAAATTCTTGATAGTTTCGTATCCAGAGTAGGCATTTTTTACTCCCTCTCAAATTCAAAAACAGGTAAGCTATAATTTCTTATCCAGTCGATGCTAGTCATAGGTCCAATCAACTCTCGTATATCCTCAATCTCATAAAGAATCGCAGCGAGGCGCTCTACAGCCAATCCCCAAGCGATTACATTGTGTTTAATACCAAACGGTCTAAGCGATTCGGGGCGAAATAGACCACTATTGCCTATTTCTACCCACTTACCTGCAGCTTCATGCCATCCAAATATCTCTGAGGACGGCTCCGTGTATGGATTATATGTTGGTTTAAATCTTATTTTTCTTATACCCATCTTGCTGTAAAATTCCTTAATGTAGCCCATTAGACTTCTTAAAGTAAGATTTTCTCCAACAACAAAGCCTTCGACTTGGTGAAACTCTGCCAAATGTTTCCAATCTATAGCTTCATTTCTGAAAACCCGCCCAATTGAGAAAAATTTTACAGGAAGTTTGACCAAGTTATTTTTAAGAAAATATCCCAAAACTCTGAAGGTTACAGCTGTTGTATGAGTTCTCAACAAATTTTTCATAGCTAAATTTATATCCCAAGGCTGTCGCCATCCCAAAGATCCGGTATCGCCTCCCGTTTCCTGAACCTCTTTAACGATCTCAACAAGTTCTTTATCTCTAACTATACCTTTTTCTGGTCTTGCCACATAGAAGGTTGCTTGCATCTCTCGAGCTGGATGATCTTGAGGAATCCACATGGCATCCATGTTCCAGAAAGAGATTTCAACCCAAGGTCCTCGCATCTCGCGAAAACCCATTTCCAAAAAAATTTGTCTTATTTTTTCCATTATTAACCTAAGAGGATGTTTTCTACCGCCCCATATTTTTGGTACAGGAGATGTAACATCATACCACCTAATCTTTTTCTTTTCCCAGACTTTACTTGTTATAATCTCTGGAGTTATTTTATCTATAATTTCATGCTTTGAAATCCCCAGTTTTATTATTTCTTTACCTAGTTCTGTTAGTTTGACTTTCCATATCGATTTAGTTTCAACTGTAAGAAGACCTCTTTTAATTAGTTCATCTATTATTTTATCCTTTTTTTCCAATGGAATTTCTCTTTCTCTAATGATCTTTCTAAGGAACTCAGTTATTTGAAGTGCTTTTGCTTCTTTTCCCTTCTCTGTTAGCGTAATTACTTTGGAACCGTCCTTTCTAATAATTTTTATATATCCTGACCGAAGCAACTTTCCAAGTGCAATATTACCTTCCTGTTTTTCGAAGTGTAATTTATGCATTAGCTGAGCTAATTCCAGCTCTTTTTTACTATGCAAATACGAGAGAAGCTTCTCCTCAGGAAGTAATTCCTTGACATATTTCTGTGCCTTTGGTGTTGATTTAATCACTTTAACTTTCTCTTCAATTCGCTCCGCTAATTTCTTATTACTTAGCCAAAGCGCACCTCTCGAAACTTCTGATAATTTAAGATTCATATCTTCCGCAATTTTCGATTCGTAAGCAGTATCTATGTTAACTCTAGAGAAAAACAAAAGTATCTTTCTTTCATTTTCAGTAAGCATATTTAATAGCTCTTCTAGTTTTTTCTTGTCCATTAGATCACCTTACTAAAAATTCCCAGGAAGGAACTTTAAACTCTCGATTTTAATCTTTCAAAGCGTTCTAACTCATAAAAAGTATTTAACTATTTTAAGAATACCTTAGAATAGCAACGATACCCTTGAACGTGCTCATGAAAATAGCCCCAATTTCCCCACCACTCGAAATAAACTCTACTCGTGCACTAATCGATCTTGCCCTTCTTATAAGATACTCCGTAATATCCTTATGAACATGCTCTATATTTGGCATTCCTCCGCAGGCAGAACATATTTTTTGAGCTCTTTCCTCTGCTTTATTTTTCTCAAATTCATCAGCTACGTACATTTCTATAGGATCCATATCGCAACCATCGCAGGTTATTTTTATTACTTCCCCACGCAAATCTTCTGACAATATTAATGTTTCAACCTTACCTTCATATAAAGCCCGATTTACCTCATTAAAGCCAATAGCCAACATCTCAGGATTTCTTGCTAAGAGACCCATGAGCTTGTCTAATAATTCCTTTTCCTTAGAATATCTGCTTTCTTTGATTAATTCTCTTGCTTCCTCAACAGCTTCTCTAAGGCCTTCTTCACTTAGATATTGTGTTGAAACCTTACCAATAATTTTATTTCTCAACCGATAATCCAGCTCATCACTAGCTGCCAAAGCATCTTTCGCAAATCCCGGGCCACCAATAATTAAACCCTTAATATCCATATCTAGAAAAACTTTATTGGCCTCATTTGCTACTTTTTTAATAAAATCTTGATATGCGATCTCAATCAATCTTTCGAATCTTCTTGCTGATTGCCCTCCTTTCCTGTGTTTCGGTGGAATATAACTTCTCAATTCCTTTATAACGTAAAGACGAGTACCATCAAGAACACCAAATGTCGCTCCTTCTCGTTCTACAAGAATAATTCCATATTTCTCCTCTTCACCAAGCATCTCTTTTAGTACTGATGTATCAAATCTCGAATCACATAGATACTTCTTAATGGTAACTGGTTTGGGTGGGATTATCTCGTGATATTCCATTCTTCCATCCTGAACAATGCCACAGTAAATTATTAATCCATTTTCAGGTATTTGGCGCCAATACTTTAATCTATTTTGAATACTTGATAGTGCAGCAAGTACGCTTTTTCTCGTTGTTCTAGATTTAATTCTTGACGCTGTAGATAACTCTTGTCTAATTAATTCTGTTATATCGCTAACCGGCGTTCCAGGAGGTATTATTAATGTTACCAATGTTGTAGAGTGACCATCTACTGCAGTTTTTTCGTCTAATTCCTCAATCAGTCTCTTCAAAGTATGCTTCTCAAGCACCTTCTCTCGATGATTTTCTTCTTGCTCAGCATCGTTCATCTTAAGCACTCCATAAAATTAATAGTAAATTCCTAACTAGATTGATATAAAAAGTGATAATATTTAGAGCTGTAGAAAATAGAAAAAATATTAGGATTTCTTAATGACTCTTTCTATATAATATTTAACAGGAAAATCAAAAACTTCTTTTACATTTTTACCGTCCTTAGCCGACGCTTCCATGTAACCAATTAAGTTTAATTTTTTAGCAAGCTCTTCGCCTTCTTCATAGGCAACATTTCTTTGATCCTCTAGGTCTTTTTTGTTACCTACGAGTAATATTGGAATATCCCCGGCCTGCTCTCTTGTGGCCTTAACCCAAAATGGAATTGCATCAAAAGAATCTTTTCTTGTTATATCAAAAACAGCAAGTGCAACTCTTGCTCCATTAAAATAAGATGGTAACAATACTTTGAATCGCTCTTGGCCTGCCATATCCCATATTTGGAACAATATCCCCGACAGGTGGAATTTTTGTCACACGCGTAATAACATCAACTCCAATTGTCATTTTATAATCAGATTCGAATTTGTCTTCTGCATATCTCCTGCATAGAGAAGTTTTTCCTACTGCATACTGACCTACTACTATAACTTTTAGAACTGCTGCCCTTCGTTTATACAGCCCCATTTGAATCAACCGATTGTATCAATAGGATAAAAAGAATATTTTTTGAATAATAAAATTTTATGCAAATTCTACAGGTATTGTTTCGCTCCTTTCGACAGCGCCCCTGAATTTCTTAATTCGTTTTTTCATCTCATCGATTGCTTTTAAGAAATGCTCCTTTCTCAAAATTTTAGGATTCTTCTTGATCTCCTCGTCTAATTTCGCTTTGCTACCAACTTTTTCAATAAATTCTCGTAAAGCTTTTATTGCTGCTTCCTTACATACGGCCTCGATTTCTGCACCAGAAAATCCTTCAGTTAAAGTAGCAAATTCGCTTGCTAATTGTTCAAGATCTCCATCTAGAGCCTGAATGTGTTTCTTCATGTGTATCTTAAAGATTTCAACACGAGCTTTCTCATTTGGTAGTGGTACTGATAGAATTCTATCAAATCTTCCGGGTCTTAGTAGAGCTGGATCTAACAAATCTGGTCTATTTGTAGCTGCAATTACTACCACATCATGTAACTCTTCTATTCCATCCATTTCTGTTAATAATTGAGAAACTATACGTTCTGTAACTCTAGAGTCTCCGATTCCGCTTCCTCTTCTAGGTGCTATCGAATCGATCTCGTCAAAGAAGATAACAACTGGAGCATACGTTCTTGCTTTTCTAAAGATTTCTCGAATTGCTTTTTCACTTTCGCCAACCCATTTTGAAAGGATTTCTGGGCCACGTACAGCAATGAAATTTGCCCCGCTTTCAGTAGCGACCGCCTTTGCTAGTAGGGTTTTTCCAGTTCCCGGAGGACCATATAGTAATATTCCTTTTGGTGGTTTGAGCCCAATATAATCAAATAATTCCTTAAACTTAAGCGGCCATTCTACCATTTCCTGTAATCTCTTCTTAGCTTTCTCAAGTCCACCAATATCTGTCCATCGGACATTAGGAACCTCAACAGCTACTTCTCGAAGACCCGACGGTTTAACTTCTTTCATAGCCTGCTTGAAATCTCCCATTGTAACCTTTAATTCTTCTAAAATTTTTGGATCTAATTGTTTTTCTTCTAGATTAATTCTAGGTAAAACTCTTCGCAATGCCGACATTGCTGCTTCACGGACTAGCGCTGCTAGGTCTGCACCAGTATATCCATGCGTTACCTCCGCTATCTTATCTAAGTCAACATCTTTCTCTAAGGGAACCCCTCTCGTATGGACCCTCAAAATTTCAAGCCTTGCTTCCTTATTTGGCACACCAAATTCTATTTCACGATCAAATCTTCCAGGTCGTCTTAAAGCAGGATCCACTGCATCCGGCCTGTTTGTGGCTCCAATAACTATGACATTACCTCGTCTATGAAGACCATCCATTAATGCCAAAAGTTGTGCAACAACTCTTTTTTCTACTTCGCCGGTTACTTCTCCTCTCTTTGGGGCTAGAGCATCCAATTCGTCAATAAAAATGATTGCTGGAGCATTTTTCTCGGCTTCATCAAAAATATCTCTCAGTTTTTTCTCGCTTTCGCCATACCATTTACTCATTATTTCTGGCCCATTTATTGAAATGAAATATGCATTACTTTCGTTGGCCACAGCCTTTGCTAGCAGAGTTTTTCCAGTTCCAGGTGGCCCATATAGCAGCACTCCTTTTGGCGGATCTATGCCAAGTCTTCTGAAAAGCTCGGGATATTTTAATGGTAATTCAACAAGTTCTCTTATCCTTTGTTTCGCGTACTCTAGATCACCTATATCCTCCCAAGTTACTCTAGGTACTGCTCCAACTGCTTCTACCGGTCTTTTCTGGACTCTAATTCTTGTTTGCGGGGTTACAACTACTGCATCAGCATTCCTAGGTTTATAACTTACAACAACAAAAGGAAATGCCTGAGTAAACTGCCTTATTAGAATTTTACTATCAAGTGTAATAGGAATATCTATTAATAATCTTTTTAGGTATTCTGCTAGAGATACTGGCTCGAATTGTATCCTTTCCATAGGTGCAATAAGCACCTCCTCAGCATTCTTTGCGTTAGCCTTATATACTTCAACATATTCATCGACACTAACTCCGGCATTTTCTCTAGTTAGACCATCGACTTGAATTATCCCTAGCGGTGCTGATATGTCCGCTGGCCATGCTTTTGCAGCGGCTTCTCTACTACCTCTAATAATTATGATATCACCTGGCTCTAATCCTAGTTTTTTCATATCGGTTATATGTATTTTGGCGATACCCCTATATGCATCTCTTGTCTCCCGCATTGGCATAACTCGTAGGAATATGCTCTTCCTTTTATGATTCTCTGAAGGCATAAAAAATCCCTTCTATTCTACAGGAATCTCTTTCTTCTTCTCCTTCTTTTCTTTTGTTTCGAATTCTATTTCTAAGACTCCATTATTGTATTTTGCTTTTGCACTATTAGGGTCAACTTTTTCTTGAAGTCGTATCCTCTTGTAATATTTCCTCATGTCTGATTCAGCCCTAACTTCAACTTCGGTCTCTGATGCATTGATTTTGATAGTATCTTTTTTTGCTCCCGGCAGATCTACAACGATTTTTATTTTATCATCCTCTTGGTAGACTGTCGATATTGGCTCCCAGAGCTCCTTTCCTTCCTCTGTTTTCTCTCGTATTATGCCCCTTCGAGGTGGGACATTACCAAATTCTTTTATTATCGGTCGTCCATCAGGACCGATTGTCATTGTAAAACCATAGACGTAAGATTTACCATATTTAGGAAATTCCTTGAAGAGGGGCTCTCTTGGAAAGCTGGAGCCCATCTCGTCCATTTCTTCCATCATTCTCTTTATAGTTTCTCGAAAGCTTCGAAATATTTCATCGAATGGAGATCGCCTTCCAAAAAATTCGCGCATAAAGCGTTCAAATGGATCTTCCCATTCATCTCTTTTTCTTTTCTTTCTATCGTCGTCGCTCATTTTAGATCACCCATCTCTCAATATTTTTTGTTAATAATAGTAAAGCCATATTCTATTATAAAGAATGTTTATTAATTGAAATTTATTCATTATTTCAGAATCAATTTTTTTTAACTCTGAGTCATAATATACTGACTCAAATGGTATATAAATTTTATTGCCCTCGAAGAACCTTTCTCATATCTGCGCTGCCCCGTAAAATGCCGACTTCAGTTATTATTCCAGATATGTATTTGCTAGGAGTTATATCAAAAACGGGATTACGAGTCTTTGTTTTTTTAGGGGCGATTCTCACCCGATTCATCTTATTATCTTTATCTATACCCCGCACATAGATGATTTCGTCGCCAGATCGTTCCTCAATCGGAATTTTTTCTCCAGAATCCAATTGTCTATCGAATGTTGATAGTGGTGCAGCAACATAGAAAGGTATTCCATTTTCCTTTGCAATTACTGCTAGCTTGTATGTTCCAATCTTATTCGCAACATCACCATTTAACGCAATTCTATCTGCACCTACTATTACAATATTTATTTCTCCTTTCCATATAAAGAATCCTGCCGCATTGTCAGAGATTAGATAATAGGGTATTTCTTCCATTTCTAATTCCCACGCGGTTAATCTCGCGCCTTGAAGCCATGGTCTCGTCTCATCCACGTAAACAACGAATTTCTTACCCTCATAATATGCTGTTCTTATAGGTGCTAAAGCTGTGCCAATATCTACTGCTGCAAGAGCTCCAGCATTACAATGTGTAAGAACTCCAGAATTATCTTGTATTAACTTTGCTCCGAACTCACCTATTTTTTTGTTAGCTTCGACTTCTCTATTTGCAATTGCTTCTGCTTTTTTCATCAGTTCATATTTTATCTCTTGTTTCTTTCGCTTCTCATTATGCAATTTTATTGCTTCTTGGAGCATCTCTTCTGTTGCATTGAATAGATTCACTGCTGTTGGCCTAGTTTTTCTTAGGATTTCTATTTTTTCTTTTAACGCTTGAATAAAATCTTTGGATTCCAAAGTCTCTATTGCTGCCTGATATACACCATACGCTGCTGTTGCACCGATTGTCGGAGCACCTCGAACGATCATCTCTTTAATAGCCATAGCCGTATCTAGATATGTCTGACTTGTAAATATTTCGAACTTCCAGGGAAGCTTCCTTTGATCGATCATTTTTACAATTCCACGATCTGCGTTTTCAAGCCAAACGGCTCGTATGTCTAAAGTTTTTCCCTCAACTTTTACTTTCATAGGAATTACCTTTCTTAGGACTTTAGGGAATAATATAACAGTAAAAAATAATTTAATTACTTTTCCCACCAATTACCAGAAAGTATCTCCTTCTCAGACTGATTGCCTAGGATATAGAAACTTCTTCGTTCCCCATTTACCAAGCCGGATACAAAATCAATTACTATATAGTGATCCTCATTTATGAGCTTCTGGAAGATGGCTCTTGTTTTCATCCGCCAGTCCATAGCATCATTCATACTCTTATTCTTAATTACGTTTAAATCTCCAGGAATTTCTACGAGAATCACCTTATCTTTGAGATTTAAATTTAAATCGTCAATGATCCTATAGTTATTCCTCTGTTTTGTTTTATTTATTATTGGCAAATTAGCTGATAGAAGCTCCTCTATTTGTGGCGGTTTTTCGCCATTTAATCGATTAGCTACTCTTTTGGATCTTATCCACCAATCGACATAAAAACGATCGGAAGGCAAGCCTTTATTTATTGCATCCTGCATTATACCATAAAAATTTGTATGGAACTCCTTACATGTTACTCCTAATTTATTAAAATTAAGATACGCATTCCTGCTCAATAAAGGATCAAACGTCCATTTTATCAGATCCAAATTTAGCTTTATTGCGTGTTCTCTCTGCTTAAGCTTGAGAAAATATCCAATGTTTTTTCCCCAAAATTCAGGTACAACACCTAGCTGATGACTATGAAGAAATAATTTTCCTTTGTTAATTCCAATAAACCCAACGACAAAACCAACAGATTTATCAAAATATTTTGCAATATAGACAGAGCCCCCAGCATGTTTCATCGCTATTATTATTCTATACGGAACAACCTCGATATCCTGCATACCCCATGCTTTTTTCTGGATCTCCTCTATTACATGAAATTCCTCTGGTTTTTTTGGCTCTATTATTGTGATAGCGTCCATGATTACTCACCATAACAAAATGTGCTTTATTTAAATTCATAAAAAATCCATTATAGAAAGATAGTGTTTGTTTTGGAATGGTAATCGTTATGAGCTTAGCAGATATCCTTGGATTGTTTTTGGGCATTTTTGGACTTCTGGTACTGATATCTTTACTTCTGTTATGGAAGTGGGAACGCCTTAGAAAATACAAGATATGGCTTAAAATTCGTTGGAGAATGGGGATGTCCTTATTTAAGCATTTTTATTATGATGCAAAGTTCTATATTAAATTGAGATCTCTAATAAAAACAATAATAATCATTGGTGTTGCATTAGGTTTTCTATTATTAATAGTCTTTTCAGTTATACTCTTGTATAATACCTACATAGCAACAACTTTTTCGCTTCCTGTTATAGAATTGAAATTGTCTACTACGACAAAGAATTTTAATATATTTTGGATTGTTAGCTCCGTTGGAGGGGTTCTCATGTCTATTTTCTTAAAACCAAAATTAGAAAAATTTGCTGATAAGGTAAATGCCAAACCTCGTATGATTTATATTTTTGGCTCAAATGACCTAGTTAAGAGGCTAATTAATAGTTTTGTGGAGTTAGGCCTAGGTACAATGGTGGCTTTAATAGCTGATAAAAATCATTATTGGATTCAAGAATTAAGTAAAAGTGTTGATTTGCTAATTTTAGAAAACCAAGAAGAATTGCGATTTCCAACGATATATGAAAAAATTAAGTTCAAAAATGCTCTAAAAGTCATTACACTACTCGATGATCCGGAGTTAAATCAGCATGTTATACTTAATGTGCGTCGGTGCAATCCCGAAGCTGAAATTATTGTGCTATCGAGAAATAAACCTCCCATCCTAGATCTTACAGGCCAAAAGCTTCCTAACATCTTCGTAATCGAAGATATTGACTCCTTAAGTCGCGAAATTATTCGACAAATAGCTCTCGGATTCGTATATGCCCCAGTAATAGAAGCAATAGTCCCTCCAGAATACCTAGGTAAAAATCCAAAAGCCATAGAAGAAGACTTCTCTGGAAAATTAAAAGTTGTAGGTGTCAAGAGAAATAATAGTATAGGTATGTTTAAGACATTAAAATCAGGAGATAAAATTCTTTTATATCTAGTAGATAGACGCGTTTTACGTGAGTTTATACATTTGATTCCTCAAATTGAAGAGAAGGAAGAATCCGCTATAGAAGCTGTTAAAGAGGTTCCACCATCTACCACAGAATCTGCTGAAGTCCAGACTTCGATAGAAAAACCTGAATCGGAGAAAGAAGAAAAATCTACAAGTTCGCTTCTTGAAAGGTTTAAGAAAAATACTGACTAAAGTTCGATCAAATTAGCTGAAACAGTAATTTCATCCTTCTTCTCTATTTTTATTTTTATTACTGCTGCGTATCCATTAGCTGCTGGTCCTGCATTTATGATTAAAGACTCGCCGAGTCTATATATTCCCCTCGATTCATGGATATGTGCTGTTAAAATAAGTCTTGGTTGGTATGTTTCAATGAATTCTCTAAGTTTCTTACTTCCAACATGACGACCAAACCGGACTTTATCGAGTGTCTTATATGGTGGTACATGCGTCACTAATACAAATCGTCTAAAATCTATTGCAGAGAATTCTCGAAGGATCCTCTCTATTTCATTTTCATCCAACTCGATTGGTGTTGAAAAAGGTGTTTTATTTGAGCCCCCAATGCCTCCAAATATTAAAGACCTATCTTCTTCTATTTTCATGTGCAGATTTACTATATCCTCTGAGACCTTGGCATTTAGTGCATCCCGAGGATCGCAGTTACCCGGGACAAAATAGATTTTCCTGTTTGTTATTCTACTTAGATCTAGTAGTATCGATTTGAATTCCTCAATTGTTCCAAAGTTGGTAACATCTCCAACAAAAATTATGAGATCCGCACCAATTTCCTTCGTTTTATTGGAGATTTTTTCAATCATTCCTCTATGACCATGCAAGTCGCTTACTTGAAGTATTATCAACTAAATTCACCCTAGCAAGTTATAGACCTTAACATAATTAATCTAAAAGAAGAATTGAGTTTCTTAATTCTTATGGAATTTTAAATACATTTTTGTAGAAAAGTAATATTTAGTATTATTGGGTTATCATTTAATTTGATTCTTATTTTCGACTTAAAGATCTCTTGGGTGATTATAATGGTTAAAATAAGGGAACCCTATGTTGCAGGCCAATTTTATCCTGCTGACCCCGACGAACTCAAAAAAATGATCGAATGGTCTTTTGTTTCAAAATTTGGACCAGGTACGTTGCCTTCAGACATTCCTGCTCCAAAACGTACGATTATTGCCGCGCAGGTTCCGCATGCCGGATACATATATTCGGGTCCAGCTGCAGCGCATGTATATTACTCACTCTATAATGATGGGAAGCCAGATAGTATCATTATTATTGGTCCCAATCATACCGGATTTGGAGCACCAGTTTCAGTATATGCAAAAGGTGCTTGGAAAACACCATTGGGTATCGTTAATATTGACGAAGACTTGGCTAAGGAATTAATTAGCCATGAACCGTTTACTGAAGATTATTTTGCTCACGAAACAGAACATAGTATCGAAGTTCAACTACCATTTTTACAATACATCTGGGGCTCTGATTTCAAATTTGTTCCCATAACGTTAATGGATCAAACGCTACCTACTATTAAAAAAATTGCAGATATCCTTCTAAAGATAATTAATCGTGATAGAAAGGATATCCTAATTCTTGCTAGTAGTGATATGAGTCATTATCATCCATATAATGAAGCCATTAATATAGATAAAATGGGCCTCAATGCAATAGAAAACTACGATATCGACGGCTTATATGACCTTGTGTTAAATAAGGGATTATCTATGTGCGGATTTGGTGGCGTGGCAATAGCTATGATTATTGCTAAAAGTCTTGGAGCAACGCCCTTCACCCTTAAATATTACACTTCTGGAGACATCTCTGGCGACCGAGGTTGGGTTGTTGGATATGCTGCAGTAATCTTTAGTCGGGGATTAATCATAAAGAAAGAAGAAGCCGAGGCTATTAAAGAAGCTTACCCCGCAGCAGGGACTTAAATCCGCTGTTAGAAAGAATTCCTTTTATTCTCTTTTTTGCCTTATGCTAGAATCAGATAAGTTTTTAATTCTCATTAGCTAGTATGCAAAGATAAGTCCAATGACTAGAATAAATAGTGATATTCGTGATAGTAGACGAAATAACCTTCAGATTTGCTGGTTTATCGGATATCTCAGCAATAAGAGAAATAGAAAGAAAATCATTCTCTATACCATACTCTCTCGGCTTTTTAAAGCGCTTATTATCAACGCCACAGCACTTTACTATTGTCGCCATATATAAAGAAAAAATTATCGGCTATGTGATCTGTAGATTAGAATCTGTTGGTAAAGGTCATATCATCTCACTTGCTGTGGATCCAGAATTCCGTGGTCGTGGTATTGGAACAAAATTAATGACAAGGGCTATAGAGATTCTTAAAGCAAAACGCTGTACTTACATCTACCTTGAAGTTAGAAAAAGCAACTACGTAGCTATTAACCTATATAAAAAGTTAGGATTTAAAATTGCTGGCCACATACCGTTATATTATTCCGATGGTGAAGATGCATATATTATGGTGCTTAATTTCCGACTTAGTATCCCATTTGATTTCTCGAATTTTTTCTAGATAATTTTTCTGCTCACGCTCTTCACAAATTATCCACCATGGAATGTGGGTATAATCTTTATTTCTTTCTCATCTTCTAGGACTTCATTCAGCTTTCCCAATGATAAATAATCTCTACCGTCAATCATAATCAGTAGATAAGGGCGTACTTTTGTCTTATTTTTAAAAATAAAATCCCACAAATTATACCTATCTGCAATGTCCTTGAGTATATCTACCACTCTTCTTCCTTTAGTCTTGACCTCTATTTCTTTGGCATCAGCACGTATAGCAAGCTCGCCCTTTAAAATCACTTTTCCCATTTTTTTCTCACCTTATTCTTAATTTCATCTAATAATAGTGGATATTAATTGATGCATAGTAGGGGTCTCACAGTCTTACTCTCAAGTTCTTCCTTTACAAATTCATATTTTCCTCCATAGCCAAAATAGAATACTATTGATGATGAAAGATTATATATGTGCTTTTCTACATAGATCACTAATCGAAGATGTCTCCAAAGTTAAAGATTGATAAATAATAAAAGAAGATACATTAAGCTTATTGATATAGTGTTATCTCCAAGGAATTTTACAGAAACGTAAAGATTCTCAAATAAACAAAGGAAATCTGAATACCTGTTAATCTATCATTAATAGCTGAGTACAATTTTAGCATAATTTAAAAATAAGTAGATAGAAAATATTCTTTTTGATTACAATTTAGATTGTCTCCTATAGTTCGATTTTCTTGGTCAATTTCAAAATGGGGATACCGTTGGACTTGGAAGACTTTAGAAAAATTGAGAAAAAATGGCAGAAAAAATGGTTGGAAGCTCGAATATTCGAGCCTAAAATCTTGGAAAATAAGGAGAAATTTTTTCTAACTGTACCCTATCCATATACAAATGGTCCGTTACATATAGGTCATGGACGGACATATACACTAGGTGATATTATCGCTAGATACAAAAGATTAGCTGATTATAATGTCTTGTTTCCTATGGCATTTCATATAACAGGTACACCCATTGCTGCAATTTCGGATAGAATTAAACGAGGAGAACAGGCAGAGATTTCAAAATATAGACACTATTTAAGTCTCTATGAGAAGGATCCCGAAAAAATAGAGCACATTCTCAAATCTTTTGAAGACCCAATTAATGTAGCAGTATATTTCGCAGAACGAATACATGTGGACTTTACTGCTCTAGGATACTCTATCGATTGGCGTAGGAAATTCCATACTGGCGAAGGTATTTACAATAAGTTCATTGAATGGCAATACATGAAACTTAAGGAGAAGAATTTGCTAAAAAGAGGCACTCACTATGTTACTTACTGCTTATTACATAAGCAGCCAGAAGGGGAAGATGATATTAAGGATGCTGATATCGAACCTGTAGAAATTTTAGAGTTCGTTGCTATAAAGTTCCAGTTTGAAGACGGATATATTCTAGCTAGTACTCTGAGACCTGAAACTATCTTTGGAGCTACAAATCTCTGGGCAAATCCAAATGTCAAATACCTGAAAATCAGATGGAATAACGAAATTCTATACATTTCTAAAGACGCCTTAGTAAAGTTCCAACATCAATATGACAATGTTGAGGTCATCGAAGAACTCGATGGAACATATTTTGTAGGAAAATTTACTAAAACACCTCTCGATGCTGAGATTATAATTTTACCGGCCGATTTCGTAGATCCTGATAATGCAACAGGTTTTGTTTATTCTGAACCTTCTGATGCACCCTATGATTTTGCTGCTCTTGAAGATGTCAAGAAACATCCCGAGGAATTACAGAAGTATGGAATAGATCCAGAATTTGTAAGGAAAATTGAACCAATTAAAATAATCGATATGCCCAATGTGAAGGGACATCATGCTGAAAAAGTCATTCGCGAGATGGGGATCGTCAGCCAGACTGATGTGAAATTGGAAGAAGCCACTAAAAAAGTTTATAAAGAGCAGTATTATGATGGCGTAATGAACGAAAAAGCTGGACAATTTGCCGGAGTGCCTGTAAAAGAGGCAAAAGAAAAAGTAAAGGAATGGTTGCTGAAGAATAATAAAGCTATAATTTTCTATGAAACATCTAGAAAAGCCATCTGCAGAGCAGGAGGAAAAATCATTGTTGCAAAAATAAAGGATCAATGGTTTATAGATTACTCTCCAGATTGGTGGAAAGATGAGACTCGAAAATGGTTAGATCAAATGTTAATCTATCCTTCGAAATATAAGAAGCTGTTCTATGATACTGTGGATTGGCTCCACGAAAGACCCTGTGCAAGGAGGCGCGGCCTGGGAACAAGATTACCATTTGATAAAACATGGATCATCGAGAGTTTATCCGATTCTACAATCTATATGGCGTTTTATACAATCGCTCATATATTAAGAAAGTATAAGATAAAACCAGAGCAACTAAAACCTTCCATTTTTGATTATATCTTCTTAAATAAAGGTAATTTGGATAATTTATCTTTGGATACAGGCATACCTAAAGAAGCTATTACTGAAATGAAACGGGAATTCGAATATTGGTATCCTGTAGATCAGAGACATACAGGCATTCCTCATATAAGCAATCATCTTACATTTTTCATAATGCACCATATAGCCATCTTCGATAAAAAAGACTGGCCTAAAATGATAACATTAAATGACATGGTTATAGCCGAAGGCGCTAAAATGAGTAAGAGCAAAGGGAACGTAATTTTACTAAGAGATATAGCTGAAAAATACAGTGCAGATCTCTTTAGACTATTTGTATGTTCTGCAGCGGATTTAGATGGAATATTAGATTGGCGAGAGAAAGAAGTGGCGAATGTAAAGAGTAGGCTCATCAGATTCGCAACATTAGCACTAAAAGCCGCCAATGTAGAAATACCTGCAGACTTTGGGGAACATATTATCGATAGATGGTTACTTTCTCGGTTTAACAAGCGACTAAAAATGGCTAAAGAACAAATGGAAAAAATGGCATTTAGGGACTTTACAATAAATATGTTCTTTGAATTTTTAAAGGAAATCGCTTATTACGAGCGCAGAACCTCAACCGAAAGGATGCTTGGTGCAATTAGGAGAATTCTAGAACCATGGATCATTACCCTTTCCCCTGTAATTCCGCACATAACTGAAGAAATTTGGGAAAAACTAGGTAACACCGGGTTTGTTTCCTTAGCTAAATGGCCAGAATATAATGAAAATCTAATAGATGAGCGCTCAGAAATTCTTGAGGATGCTATCAGAAATTCGCTGAAGGATGTAAATGAGATCCTAAAGGCTATGCGCAAAACTCAGGCTAAGATCATAACAATAGTTATCGCTGACGATTGGAAACGATCTCTTCTGGAGAAAGTAAAAGATATTTCCAAAAGGGAGTCCCTGAAAATGAATATCATTATGAAGGAAGTAATGAAAGACCCAGACTTCAGAAAACTAGGGAAAACTGTGTCCAGTATAATAAATAAAATAATGAGAGACCCATCATTGCTACCTAAAATCCATGTTACTTTAGAAGAAGAAATGAACTTGTTTACTAATGCAAAAGAATTTTTAGAAAGAGAATTGTCCTGCAAAGTAAGGATCGTTAAGGAATCAGATGTCAAGAATAATCCAAAAGCAAAGGCGGCATTGCCTCTAAAACCCGGAATTATTATCGAGTTCTAATCAAGACCCTCTCCCTTAAAGATTCCTTCATATTTCTTCCATTTTTTCGCCTCTATGAAAATTATTTGGGAAATTCTAGAGCCTTTTGCTAACACAATACCATACGGGTTTAACACATTTAGCAGGCTTATACCTCGTCCTTCATACCCAGAGTCCCAAACTGCTGTATATAATGTGACGCCCATTCTCATCAACGATGATCTGGGCAGAACTATTCCAACTGCATCTTCTGGAATGACAATAAGCTCTTTATATCTTACAATGTAGCTTCCCGGCTGTAGTTCCCAGATATCACCTAAAAGTACCTCATAATCGGGCAATTTTCTCCTATCTTTGAGTAAAAAACCCCTATCTTTGAACTTATAAATCTCACTAATCGTTAAATCAACACCATTTGGTTGTACCTGATTTGATTCAATGCCTTTTATCCAATTTGCCACATCTTTGCCTGCCCATATCAATATAAAACACCAAATTAATCTAATATCTTTCTAAGAAGAATATCTCCTGGATTATAATCTAATGCTGTTAAGATCCTTTTTATATCCTTTCTTTTGAGCTCTTTTTCCAGATCTTTAATAGAAACTTCTTTGTAACCATGATTGATAAATAAGCGTTTAGATCGTTCGTTATTCTTTTCAACAACAGCCCAAATGGACTTAATTTTCTCGTTTCTTAAGTATTTTTCAACATATTCCACCATCTTTCGACCGATTCCTTGACCCCAAAAATCTGGATTTGTAAAAATATAGCCGATTTGAGCATGTTTTTCATTTTCAAGAATTATATAATCTAATTCTAGAACACCAACTATTTCTCCATTAAGATCCGCTACAAATGTTTTTTTAGCCGTTAATAGATCTTCTACGCTCCAGATAGCATCTTTTTTTCCTTTGAATGAACTAAAAGCTAATTCTTTAATGCTTCGGAAATCCTCTTTCTTATAAGGCCTAATCATGATATTGAGATTTTTAATTTCCTTCTTTCTGCTTTCCATCTTTCCTTGCATATAAATACAAACCCTCACATATTTCTATTGCTGTGCGTGTTAAAGTTCTCCTAATTCCTTTAATATTTCTATTAATATCGTACATCCCTTTTTTATTTCTTTCTCAGAAATATGTTGAATATACGGGCAAACAGAGCCATCAAGGATGCATTTACCGGTCGATTCGTCGAAGATTACCGGATATGATCGACATCCACTAGGTCTATAGCTGTATATTGAACATCTACCATCATTCTGTAGAAATACACATTTTCCATTTCTATTTTTTAACCGCCAATATTTTCCATCGAAATATGCGAAGGATTCTAATTTATACCCATGACGTTTGATTCTTTCTATATCTGTAGGAGTAAGTATCATTTCAGTATTTATACAACACTTATGACAATTATTTTTCAGGCAAATTTCACCATCGAGAATTCCCACAATTATCGCCTAGTGTTTAATCAATTAAGACCATTCGAAGATATCAATTGCTTTTTCTTCTATGAATTCCTCCTTAACTTCAACCCCGATACCCGGTCCATTAGGCACGCTAATTGTTCCATCCTTATTTAATTTAAACTCAGGTTCTACTATATCTTCATGATAATACCGATCACTAGCTGACACATCATTTGGATATCTCACATTTGGCAAAGTAGCTAAAGCTACAAGGTGTGCGCGACCAATACCACTTTCTAGCATACCTCCGATCCAGACAGGAATATTACGTTCTTTTGCATAATCATGTATTTCTTTAGACTGTATAATGCCTCCGACTCTTCCTGGTTTTATATTGATTACTCTTGTACTGCCAAGAGCTATTGCAGCCTTTGCTAGATGAATTGAATGAATACTTTCATCCAGACAAATAGGAGTTCCTATCCGTTTCTGAAGATATGCATGATCTACTAAATCTTCATAATGAAAGGGTTGCTCTATCATTAGGAGGTTATACTTATCCAACTCTTCGAAAAGAGTGATATATGATATGTCATAAGCCGCGTTAGCATCAACTTGTAAGGGTGTTTCTGGAAATTGCCTTCTTACTTGCCTGACCACCTCAATATCCCAACCCGGTTTTATCTTAATTTTTATTCTCCGGTAGCCCATATTTAAATACATGTTAATATGCCTGATAAGCTCATCGATTGATCCCTTTATTCCTATACTTACACCACTAAATATTTTGGTTCTAACTCCTCCTAGTAGCACGTATAATGGTTTTCCTAGAGATTTTGCATATAAGTCCCAGAAAGCCTCTTCAAATGCTGCTTTTATCATATTATTGCCTCTAACCACAGAAATCCTTTGGTAGAATTCTGTAGGATTATTAAATTCTTGTTTTAAGACGAGAGGAACTAGAAACTCTTTGGCTATATGTACTGCCGTGTCCACCGTCTCATAGGAATACCAAGGTCCTTCTCCAGCAGTGCACTCTCCCCAACCCTTAAGATCGCCGCTCTCTAGGGAAACTATAACTACACGCCGCTTTTTTTCTGTTCCAAAACTAGTTGTAAATGGGTATTTAAGCTCCATTGGAACTATAAATATATCAACTTTCTCGACTTTCAATTTTTGACCCACTTGAAATTTATATTAACTTGTTTTTTCAACTTAATTAAGTAATTAAACATTATATGTGGTGGATCTAGTGACCAAGGTTATATTCATTACTGGCGGAGTGATGTCAGGGCTTGGCAAAGGTACTGTGGCTGCATCTATTGCAAAAATACTTCAATTCCGAGGTTTTGCGGTCTCAATGGTAAAATGCGATCCATACCTTAATGTTGATGCTGGCACTATGAACCCGGTAGAGCATGGAGAAAATTTTGTTTGTGAGGAAATTTGGGAGTTTAATCCAGCAAGAGATTTTAAGTTTAGAATTGCTGAGGTTGATCAGGATTTTGGAACGTATGAAAGATTTACTGGACAATGCGTTCATCCAAGCCATAATATAACAAGTGGTCAGATATATCTCTCGGTCATCCTAAAAGAAAGAACTGGAGAGTTTTTGGGTAAGACTGTTCAGATAATTCCGCACGTAACGGATGAAATAAAGAGCAGATTAAAGGATATTCTAAAAGAAGGTAAAGATTTTATAATTGTAGAAGTTGGAGGGACCGTTGGAGATATAGAAGGTATGCCCTTTTTAGAAGCCGTACGTCAACTTCGTATTGAATTAGGTAAAGAAAATAGCGTGCTTATTCATGTTACATACGTACCATATCTGTCAACAATCCAGCAACTTAAAACAAAACCAACGCAACATAGCTTACGTAAATTATTAGAGTCAGGATTAATTCCTGATATTATTATCGCTAGATCGGAGGTTGAACTTAATGAAGATGCCCGTCAGAAAATTGCCTTATTCTCAGGGCTTTCAAAAGAATCTATTATCTCAGCGCCTAACCTTTCTATCATATATGAAATCCCCTTAGCTTTTGAAAGACAAAATCTGGGCGATTTGCTCCTAAAAAAGCTAATGTTAAAACCCAAGAGAGACCCAATGCCCGGCATATCTGAGTGGAAAAAGCTTGTTAACATGTTCAGATCTGCCAATGTGGAAATAAAAATAGCTTTGGTTGGAAAATATACAAAAATAGTAGATTCCTACATAAGTATAATAGAGGCTTTAAAGCATGCAGGGGCCCATAATTCCCTGAAAGTGACCCCAGTTTTCGTTGATGCCGAAAGAGTAGATGAAAAGAAGTTAATGACCTTTGATGGAATTCTACTCACGCCTGGTTTTGGTGTACGCGCTGCAGAAGGAATGATTCAATCTGCTAAAATCGCCCTTGAAAAAAATATTCCTTTTCTAGGAATTTGTTTTGGAGCACAACTTGCTACTGTTGCTTTTGCAAGATATATAATGAAATGGGAGGGAGCGAATTCTACCGAGATAGATCCGAATACACCATATCCTGTTGTAGATTTGCTACCCGGGCAGAGAAATGTCGAGCTGATGGGTGGAACAATGCGTTTGGGTGCTATTAAAGTTAGAATAATCAAGAATACGATTCTGTATAAGGCGTATGAGAAAGAACTAATTAAAGAAAGATTTAGGCATCGATACCATATAATAAAGAAATTCGCGGATAAGATGACAACACGTGGATATAAGGTAAATGCTTATGATACTGATGGGAATATTGTTGGTTTTGAAGTAGAAGGACATCCTTACTTCGTTGGCGTACAATGGCATCCAGAATTTAAGAGCCGTCCATTCTCTCCATCACCAGTTTACCTATCATTCATTGGGGCAATCAAGCGTTATAGACTGAATTTTAGAGTATAATGCTTAGAAACGAAATATGTGATTCCAATGTATAGCATCGATGAATTAAAGCGACTTTTGAAAGATTTCTCTCTAATCATATTGAAGAATAAAAAAATAATCTACAAAAGCGAAAAACAGGGGATAATACCATTAATTGAGGCCCTTGAAATGCCGAACAAGTTGGCGCTAGAGAATTCAATAATCGCAGATCGCATTACCGGCAAAGCTGCAGCATTACTTTTTGCACTTATTAAGCCCCAATTTCTATTTACAATAGTAATAAGTAGGCAAGCGAAGACTTTTTTGGAAAATATAGGTCTATCTTTCAGATATGAAAGATTAGTAGAAAAGATAATGAACCGGGATAAAACAGATGTTTGCCCCTTCGAAAAAATTACTGAAGATGTAGAAGATCCTTATTTAGCTCTTGAGTTAATAAGGAAAAAAGTAAAGGAATTTATGCTCTAAATTCCTCTTTGACGGAGATTACTACGACTCATCTGTATTATTAGAATCCTTATCAGTTTTTTCTGATCCAAGCAGCCCCCCTACGCTGTCTCGTATGAATTTAAGAGCATCATCGAGCGTTTTTTTTGCTTTTTCGCCGCCGGTACCTATTTGTTTAAAAACTTTTATTGCTGAACCAAATTTTTCCATAAAAACTTTTGATAGTTCGGATAATATTGTTGAGCCTATTATGCTTGTTAATTCCATAAGAAGTTTTGAAAATGGCGTTTTATCTCTGATCTTATAGTATTCAAGTCTTCTCTTGTATTTAAGATAAACAATAACTACCAATGGCGCCAATCCGACAGCCAATAAATTTGATTGCCATAATAGCTGAACTGTAACGGAACTACCTTTAGAGCCGATTAACAGACTGATCAAAACATAAATTATTGCATAAATGGATATAATACTTCCCTGAATTTTGCTCGTTCCCTCTGTTAAACCTCTCGCTCTTGATTGGGCGACATAGAAAATACCTATTGCAGTGAATATTATGTTCGTTATATAGCCAGATGTCTTGTTCATACCGAAAATTGTTGAAATCCCTACATAGAATGCTACAAAGGAATATATAGCAAAACCGCTTCTTGGGATTCTTCCTACAGAAGAAAATATAGTATATATTGGCGTTAGAATCGTTATTATGGGGAGAACAACAAGTGTCCCTAGAAAGGGATCCCCCGATAGAAAACTCTGTATCGAGAACACAACCAAAATCGAAAGAATCAGCTGTGGGATTGGGCTCAAAAAAATCCGTTTATAGTCACTGCCCCATAAAGCATACAAGCCAGCTGTAGAAGCAAAAAATTCGCATAATTGATAGATGAAAATTGCATGGTTTGCTAGACTCCAAAGCAATAGAGCCCAAAATACTAGCTGTAAGTTATTTCCAAAGGATGGTAGTGCTATCGATGGGATAAGATCTAGCCAAGATAACATGAAAAGTATGGGTAAAATAAGGGATATTGGGATGCTATATTTGCTTTTTAAGTTGCTCTTATATAGAGCAAGACCTATTACAAATAGAAGAATCCCTGTAACTGTCAATAAAAAAGAACTTACCCCTAGATAATATTGTAAGAACAATGTTGCTCCAATCGATATCGTTAGAGGGAGCGTCTCCCGTTTGAAAAAAAGAGGGACTCCGCCTAGAATATTCGTTTTTATGAAATTCCAAATTGCTCTCTCAAGATACGATGCTGGCACGTAATCACCAGAGCTAAATTTATTTAACCTTTATTAATTCCAACAACATATAATATATGTTTATGTCTAAATCGTGTGATAAAAATGAGTAGCAATAAAAGTTCAAAACGCCGTCGACAACGATCGCAAAAAATACCGATAAAAGTTGACGAACGAAAATTTGAATCTAAAAAAGAGATCTCACAAATGTTATCTTTGGTTGAAAAAATAGAAGACAGATCGATAAGAGATAAAGCCTTAATTACTATAGCTAAGAAAGTAATCGATAGTGACCCAGGATTAGCTCTAGAAATTATGGAAAAAATAGAAGATCCTTTGGTAAGGGCATCAGGTCTAATAGAATTAGGTATGATCATCGTAGATTCTAGCAAAGATGAAGCTCTTGCGATTGCTGAAAGCATTAGGCCCCTATTAAATGAAAATTCACCAATCGAATTGCTCGAGGAATTCGCTGTTTTGATGTCAAAGATAGATCTCCGAGGCAGCCTTGAATGGATAAAGACTCTAAAGGATGAGAACATCAAAAATGAAATACTAACAAGCATCATTGATGTTACTAAGAAAATGGCAGTAATACATCCAGATAAAACCGTAGCAAAGCTTGATTCATTAGAACGGTCGGAAGAATTAGCATACCTTATAAAGAATCTAGCTCCTAGTATTGGAAGTCTTGCTATAATTGATGACAATCATACGTATGAACTCCTCGAAAAATTGTATAAAATTGCGCAGGAGATATCCGATTCTGCCCACAAAGATGCAGCATTATCTGGAATCACATTAGGATTTTCTGTAATTAGTATAAACAAGGCCATGGAATCCTTGAGTTCCATCAAGGATAATAGTTATCAACAGAAAACACTTAGAGAGATTACCAATTTTCTTGCACAATTGTCATATACTCTCTATCAAAAAGCTAAAAAATATTTAAACGATTCAGTTGATGCCATGAATCGAATTACAGATATACACGAGAAACTGGTTGCTTTATCAAATGTATCATATAATGCGATGTTCATAGACCAAGAGCTCGCTATGAATCTGTTGGAAAAATGTATGGAATTAGATGAAAATGTCGCCAATGAAACTCTTTCTAAGATTGCAAAAACATTAGCCAAAGAGAATCTCATGTTGGCTCTTGAGCTTACAGAAAAAATTTCTGATAAGAAACTTCGAGATGAAACTTATGCTGAAATTATTAAGCTTATTTCTTAGAACTTTTTATCTGGAAATAAGGTTGGACTTTTAGTAATATCTCATAATTTATGATATCACAGATAAGATAAGGAATTAACTCCTTTATTAAATATTTAAAATTTTTACAATTTATATGTAGCTTAGCTACCCATATAAACATTTAAGAATCATATTACTATTGAAATTACAGTATTAGTCGTAGTATCCAAGCGCCTAAAAAATTAAGAGCTGAACTAACAATGTCGAAAATCATTAGTGTACGTGTTCCCGATGACATAAAAAGAGAAATGGATAAATTTAGAGATGTGGTAAATTGGAGCGAAGAGATTCGAAAGTTCATAATAAAAAGAATTAAAGAACTCAAGGAGCCAAAAGAGACCGAGACGGTAGTTAATCCCCTTCTCGGCAATACTTCTAAAGAAGTAATTAGAAGTCTATAGGTGTTCTTTTATTCACCTCAAAGTAAATCTTAAAGATATGAAAATGCTTCTTCTGTTGAAATTTTTCGTTCTATTTTACCAAAGATTTCTTCTGCAATTTTTGAATACTCCTCTATTTTTTGAATTACCTTTTTACCGATATCAAACTTGAGTAATGTTCTCCTTATTTCAACTGTTAATTTCACTCCCGCAAAGTAAGCATTTCTATATGCAAGGAAGCCCCAAATTTTATTTATTTCATTGGACTTAAGCTTAGTTCTATCAATATTTTTCTTTATGATCTCTAAGTTCTTATCTATGAAAGCTAATGCTTGCTGGAGATACTCCACTAAAGCATTTTCGTATTTTTTATCCTCTTCATAAAATGTGGCTAAGTTTATTATCTGATCAATTATTAATGCTATTGGCGAGCCGTACATTAGATAAAAGAACATAGAACTCCTTGAATCTTCAATAGCTTTGTTTAGCAATCGAAAGAACTCTCGATTATAAGCCATGAAAATAGAGTTAATAAGCATTTTTGCCTCGAAAGACCATCCCGTTAATAAATCTATTCCTTCATTAAATAACAATAAGAGCTCTGAGGGAGCAAAATCATCGATTACATTTAATGATGGCGGTGTTGATAAAATTCTCATTGCATTAAGCTCTGGGGGAGCTCTCAGGAAGATCTTATCTGAAATAGCTGTTGATCTTATTCTCATTTCTATCAATTCTTTACCCAAACTTTTTAGTAATTCAACAGCACTATCGATTTCTCCATCGAATAAAAGCGGAATTAACTTAGTAAGCTTGGCTACTATTAATTTTGTGGCATCAAATGATTTCATTTTTAAGCTATCTACATTTGCTTTTTTGAGATTTTTGAGTATATTATCTAGTTTTTCTTTACTTACCTGATCTTTTAGAGATTCTTTAGATAATGCTTCTATAGCAAACGGCAGGAAAAGATCCAATATTTCTATGCCTATGGGATCCTGTTTCGTTAGTTCTATAACTTCCTCAAATTTGCTACTAAATTCTTCTGCACGCCCCAATATAGGTTTAAATAATTCCTTTATTTTCTCCTGCTTTTCCTTGTTTTTCTCGTTCTTCTTAATTATCGAATCTAATGATATTGCATAACAAGATACTGTAAAATCGAAGTAGATTTCAAAGTTTGCGGCTTTTAGAATTTCTCTAAGTTCCGCATCGTTTGGTAAATTAATAAGATACTTGATCGCATCTTCCTTTACTTCACCTTTTCCAAACAATTTAGAAATACCCTTTGGTACGAGCCCCATCCAGCTAATATAAAGCGTGAAGATAAAATAAATCACACTTACTAGATTAAAGATTAACGCCTTGGCAATATCCATCCTTCCTAGATCTATATAGAGCTTAATTATTTTTTTGACTCGACTTAGCCAGATTTCTAAATTTTTCTTTGTAACTATGTTCTTATTGTCTTTTCTCTCTGTGATCTGCTTTATTCTCAGCAAAGTTAAGAACAAGAGATTGTCTACCGGATTTTCAAATTTCTTTCTAGCCAAAGATTCATTCATCAATTCATTGCTTTCAATTTTAAGTGATTTCATTATGAAATTAAGGTCCCATGCCGTAATGTATCTCGGCATAAATAGAAATTTCGTAGCTAAATAGAACTTTTGGTCATCCACGTTTATTCCCTCTCTAGGATCTTTACATATCACATTCTTGATGCTTTACTGGTGAAGCTCAAATTTCAATTTTTACCTTTACAATACGAGTTTTTATGTTTAAAGTTAGTATTTAAAGTTAGTACCACTATTTACAAACTATATTTAAAGAATTTGTTAGATAATAAAAATAAGAAATATAACAGTTTTTATGGCATTTCATACAAGAATTTGTTAAAGGTGAAATTATTGCCTAAAATTCTGATAACTGATAAAACATCCGAATCTGGGCTTAAATTGCTAGAGAAGCTTAATGTGGACTATGATTACGTCCCAGGAATCGAACACGATAAATTGCTCGAAATTATTGATAAATATGATGCGATTCTCGTACGCGGTCGGACCAAAGTTACGAAAGATGTTATCGAGCAAGGAAAAAAACTAAGGGTAATTGGAAGAATTGGTGTTGGGCTAGATAATATTGACGTTAAATTTGCAAAGGAAAGAGGTATCACTGTCATAAACGCCGGTGATGCGACGGCGGATTCTGTAGCAGAATTAACTATCGGACTTATGATCTCCCTTGTTCGAAAGATTAATCTTGGAGATCTATCCTTTAAGAAAGGTATTTTTGCAAAAAACGAATGCAAAGGTATCGAACTTCATGGTAAAAAACTGGGAATCATTGGTGTTGGAAATATAGGTTCACGTGTTGCGAAAATCGCCCTTGCAATGGGTATGGTTGTTTTAGGTTACGATGTATATCCCGAACGAATAAGAAAATCTGGGCTAGAAATTCAGATAACTCCATATGAGGATGTCTTAAAGAACTCAGATATAATTACTGTTCATGTTCCATTACTTCCTCAGACGAGGCATATGATCTCTAAAAAAGAAATCTCTATGATGAAGCGTGGAGTATTTTTAATTAATGCCGCAAGAGTTGAAATTTTTGATTTATCTGCCATTATCTGGGGCCTTGAAAATGGAATCATTGCTGGGGTTGCGTTAGATTCTAATAAAAAACCAGATGATCCGTTGATGAAAAAATTAGCAGAATTTCCAAATACCGTTATTACACCTCATATTGGAGCACAAACGGAAGCAGCACAAGAAAAGGCTGTAAAAAAAGTTATATTAGATGTCGTTACGATTTTAAAATCATCTTAAAATATTTTTTAGTACCCGAATGACTCCACGACTTGTTTTATATAACTCGTATTTTTGGTAAAAGATATACGTTAGTCCGAGCGCGCCTATAAGGAAAAGAAACATACCTAAGTAAATCCAAATGCCTCTAGACTCCTCTTCAGTAATTATCTCTGTTGATTTTCTTAATAGAAAGATGCCTACTACGCTAAACAGAAACATTACGGATGCCACAATTCCCTCTACTAACGTTTGTCTATCCAAGGAAGGATACAGAACCTGCGGACGCCCACCAGAGCTAAGCAATGCGGGAGTTGGTTGTACAATTAAGTAAACAATACCACCAAATGCAACAGCACATACTATTACTGAGAAAATGAAGATTGTAAGTCTGACAGAGGACTCACTTAAATCGATTTCTGGTAGTGATAATTGATATTTTGGCTTATAGAGAAATGGAATCCAAGGAATTCGAAATTTCTTCTTCTTAGCTTTTGCCATGATTGTCACCAAGCTTCTAGATAAGTACTTAACCACATACACCACTTTAAAAGTATTTTTAATGTTTATTAATAAACTTTTTATTTGGGATGATGATGCGAACAGCATGCGATTGATGAGCGTAACCCAGCGCCTGACCTATTCTTATAGATTTTACCTCATTTTATCGCTATAACAAATATCTCGCTTTTTACTTTTTCTATGTATTCGATTCTTCTAAAGCCAACATCTTTGAGAATCTTTACATAGTCCCAGTATGTCCATTTAATTCTTGGATTCATGATCGGTGCTATTTCTGCCCACATTAGCTCTTTTTCTCGAATAAGAAAGATATTATTCTCAAGAATGCCTTCCGAAGTTTTCTCAGCGATTGCTATATGTGTTACCTCTAAGTTCTCTCGTTTGACTGGCGGATTTATTTCAAATTTCTCGTGATCTTTCCATACCCGCTCGATTAGTTCGTTTAACTTGGATTTTGCCCATTTCGGAGAACAGCTACAAAATATGAATACACCCCCATTTTTAAGGACCGAATATATGCCCCTTGCCGACTCTCTTAACTCTTCATAACTTCCTAGCTCATCAAAATAATCACTGTATACGCAATCATATATGCGATGTGCTTTTTCTGGTAGATCTTTAAAGAAGGAATGAAAAAATCTGATACTTAATCCGTGCTCTTTTGCTAATTGTGGTGCATATTTTATTGCTACATGACTCGCATCTGAGCCTTCAACATCATATCCTTCTTTTGCGAATGTTATAGTCTTAAATCCAAGTCCACAAGAGCAGTCTAAAATAGATTTCACACTCATTTTAGGAAGAAATACAAATAGCGGATCTAGGGCTCGCTTAGTATTCTCCCAATGTTCAGATATCCATAAGTCTCTTGTAAACCATGTCCATTTCCATAAAGTGTTCCAAGAACATAGTTCATCTCTACAAATAGAAACTTCCACCAGAGAATCCCACCTCGTCAGACTAATATGCATATTCTTTATTTTTTACTAATTTTGTTAAACTCTTAAAGAATTCTTTAAACCGGTCTTAGAAAAAATTTTTACTACTTTCAAGACGACTTCTAACCATTTTTAAAATATCATGCAACCAGTAATGATAGAATCACTGTAACTTTCTTATTCGAATATCATTATGATTACACATATAAGCAATATTTCATTCTTGGGACCTAAAATGTCCCGGAAAAAGAAAATTCATTTTGGACCCGCCGGAAAGCCTCGAAATTTCAAGGGAACCATGGGAGAGGTCCCCGCAGAACTTAAAAGACTCAAACTTGATGCACTAGAGATAGAGCAAGTCAGGAGAATTAATATATCAAAGGAAGCTGCTGAAAAAATAAGAGAAGAAGCAAAGAAAAACAAGATAATTCTTTCATTACATGCCCCTTATGCTATAAATTTTGCATCTGAGAAGGAGAATGTTATAGAGGATTCCAAAAAGAGGCTTCTAGATGCCTTAAGGCTTGCGCATTGGCTAAATGCAAGGATTGTTGTCTTTCATCCTGGTTACTATGGAAAACGATCGCCCCAAGAGGCGCTTAAACTTCTTATAGAGGGGCTTAAATCAGTTTATAAGAATGCTAAAAAAGAAGGATTATCCCCCTTAATCGGCCCAGAGACTATGGGTAAACTTTCACAATTAGGAAGTCTTGATGAAATAATTGAGGTTGTTAAGGAAATTCCGCAATCTGCGCCGGTCATTGACTTTGCTCATCTCTTTGCGCGAACAAAAGGAAAAATTCGGGAAAGAAGGGATTACGAGAAAATTTTATCTTTAATTGAAGATGAACTGGGTTCTAAATATCTAGATGGTCTTCACATACATTTCTCAAAAATGGAATATGGTGATAAAGGAGAACGAAAGCATTTACCATTCGGTCAGAAGGCTGGACCTCCGTTCCTTCCATTAGCAGAATTGCTTATTGATTATGGTATTGAAGCTACGATTATATCCGAATCACCTCTACTGGAAGAGGATGCTATAGTCATGCAAAGAATAGTTAATGGTGTTAAACGAAAGAGCAAAAGGGAGACTCTTCTTAAATTAGAGTAATTTTCGCTTTAATTTCACGAAAAAAGGGAATGCTTGTTTTTGAAATTATTATTTTTTATTTTTGTTTTGGTTTCGGAATTATGCAAAGAAACACCCAATCCTCATCAGATTCATTTCGATACCAGTGTTCCACACCTGGAGGAACATATACAAACATGTCTTTTTTCATGGTATATTCCTTGTCTCCAACACCGATAATTCCCTCCCCTTGAAGACAATAAATTTCATGTTCCCAATTATGTGCATGCTTAAAGATTTCACCACCAGGTTTTATTACGAATCTTCTCATAAAGTAGTTCTGTGCACCAGCATTTTTATCTGTTATAAGCCACTGAATTGTTGTCTTTTTTCCCATATCAACAACTTCCTCTTTTATTTCCGAGATATGCTTTAAATACATTCATATTCACCTAAAACGTTTTTAATCCAATATTTTGGATTCTATCGCATATTAATAATTTCTCATAATACCAAATTGTAGATCTTGATAATTTACAGATCAAGAATTAGAAAAAATAGGCAATAAATCTATACAGTACTCTAAAGGATAATATGAAATCTTATTCTCTTAATATTTCTGAAATAGCGCCCTTGACACCAGAGCCCTTTGGTTTAACCCCCATTTCATGCATCACTAATTCGGCTACTGCTAGTACCGTAAGAACTTCCCGTTCACCGGTCATATTCATATGTGCGACTCTAAATATTTTACCAGCTAAGTGTGCTTGGCCTCCAGCAATAAGTACGCCATGTTTTTGCATTCTAGTTCTAAACTCATTATCAGACATGCCAGGTAGATACTTAACTGCAGTAAGTGTATTGCTTTCATAACCTTTTTCAGCGAACAATTCGAAACCAAGATCCGTGAAGCCTTTTCTCATAGCTCTTGCCATTTTTCTATGCCTTTGTATTCTTGCTTCTAATCCTTCAGCAAATATCATCTTCAATGACTCATAAAGAGCATAAAATAAAGTTACGCTACCTGTAAAAGGCAGATCACCTTTCTTCTTCCAGTATTTATAGTATGTTTTCAAATCAAGATAATAGCTATTCTTTTTCTCCATCTTTTCAAGAACAGACTCTAATTCTGTGCTAATAGCTACAAATCCGAGCCCTGGTGGGATTCCCAGACATTTCTGGGATCCAGACACCATTACATCGACGCCCCATTCGTCCATTTTAACATAATCGCCACCAACAGAAGTTATTCCATCTACAATCAAATACGCATCATATTTTTTCACTACCTTTGCTATTTCTGGGAGTGGATGCAAGACGCCCGTCGATGTTTCATTATGTGTTATGGTTACAGCTTTTGCATCCGGGTGCTCCTCAAGCACTTTTTTGACTAAATCGGGTTTTATAGCCTTGCCCCACTCAACGTTTACACGTATTACATTTGCACCTGCCGACTGAGCTATATCAGCAAACCGCTCACCAAACTTTCCTCCAATAAAGCTAACTACTTTTTCTTTTGGAGAAATAAATGTTCTTACCGCGGCATCCATTGCAGAGGTCCCGCTGCCTGTTAACATAAAAACAGTACCATTCGTACCAAAAACACCCTTAAGCATCTCTTCACATTCGGCCAGGATACCCCTAAAATGATTTGTTCTGTGTCCAAAAATAGGTCTTGAAAGTATCCTTTGGACTTTCGGGTGCAGAAAAACAGGACCAGGAATCATTAATAAGGTATTTTCATCATCGTATAATTCGAAATGACTCATAAAAATGCCTCTCTAAGATTTTTTAAAAATTTTTATTTTTGAATTATTTATGCTTTCGCTATAGATTACACATATAGAAAATTTTGATCCGAGATAAAAAATAAGATTCCCCTTATTCTGACAAAAATTTAGTTTGGTAAGAAAGCAAAAGTTTGAAGCTATTTACTTTGGTAGCAAATTTTCTATTCTTTTTATAGAAGGGCTCGCTACTGCATTGTATGACCATAAACATAATTCTGCAAGATCTTTCAACTTTCCTCTTAAGATGACCAAAAATAAAAATACTTTAAATAGATCTAAGGAGTAAATTCATCAAATCACCAATTCTATGGTCTTTATTCCTATAAGAATCGATATTTAATAGCCCATAATAAAGCTAAAATTTTTAAATATAAAATATTATTAGTTATCATGTCGCATTAAAATCTCCTAATTAATAATCTCCTTATCTCTAGTAAAAGTTAGATCTCTTAACTCCTACCTCATAAACTCCGGACCATCTAAATATCTACAACTTTTTGCTGCCCGAGAAATTCATAATAAAGAAATCTAACGCTCCTAGATCTACCGAATTTTAGTTTATCAGGTCAAAAGGAGGGAATATAATGGGTGGTAAAATAAAGGTTGCTATTGCTGGTGTTGGTAATTGTGCTTCCGCACTTATTCAAGGTGTATTTTATTATCGTAATGCAAAGGAAAATGAAAAAGTTCCTGGACTCATGCATGTGAATTTTGGTGGTTATCACATAAGAGACATTGAGTTTGTAGCCGCCTTTGATGTTAACAAACAAAAAATCGGTAAAGATCTAAGTGAGGCTATCTTTAGCGGTTCAAATTGTGTTCCAAAATTTGCTGATGTTCCAAATCTAGGTGTAAAAGTATTACCTGCGCCTATCCTTGACGGTGTTGCCCCACATATGCGGGAGGCCTTCAGTGTATATAATCCCAAGGAGATCGAGCCAGTAAACGTTGCTGATGTCCTACGAGAAGTTGATGCTGATATTCTAATAAATTATCTACCAGTTGGTAGCTATGAAGGTACTCGTTATTATGCGCAAGCGGCGTTAGATGCCAAAGTTGGATTTATAAATGCAATCCCAGAGTTTATTGCAAGCGATCCTGAATGGGGTAAAAAATTTGAAACCAATGGTGTTCCAATCGCAGGTGATGATATAAAATCCCAGCTTGGATCCACTATCCTTCATAGAACATTAGTACAGCTAATGCTTGATAGAGGCATCAAGCCGATAAAGACATATCAATTGAACATTGGTGGAAATACCGACTTTCTAAACATGACTGATGAATCTAGATTAAAAACAAAGAGAGTAAGTAAGACCGAAGCAGTAACAAGTTTGGTACCTGGAGAAATTCCAACAAGAATAGGACCTAGCGATTATGTTCCATTTCTCGATGATACGAAAGTTGCATATATCTATCTTGAAGGCGAGAAATTCGGGGGATTCCCAGTAACGATAGAAGTAAAGTTAACAGTTGTAGATAGTCCTAATAGTGCAGGTGTTGTTATTGATGTTATTCGTGCAGTTAAGTTGGCACTCGATAGAGGCATTTCAGGTCCATTATTGAGTATTTCGTCTTATGCATTTAAACATCCACCAGTACAAGTACCAGACTATGTAGCAAAAAGATGGGTTGAGGAATTCATAGAGGGTAAGCGTGAGCGGTAAAAATAGTACAAGAACTTTGTAAAGATGCTCTGATCATAGATTAATCATTACTTCCCTATTTTTAAAACAATATTATGGAGGATCTACTATGAACTTCCACGTTACTGAGGGAATTATATTAGCTGCAGGACTTAGTACTAGACTAAGGTCGTATCTTAACGGAAATTCTAAGTTAACAACACCGATTCTCGGCCGCCCACTTATAACATTTCCTATAATGAATTTCATATCCGTTGGCATTAGGAGAATAATTATTGTTGCAAATAAGGATAATTTCTGGGCAATAAAGAAAATTATCAATGAAATCCCGAGTGATGTAAATATTCGAATCGTCGTTAACAGAAAACCGGAGCTTGGTAATGGATACAGCTTTCTTCTAGGACGAAAATATGTATATAGTGATTTCTTCGTCCTTTCGATGGGCGATCATATCTATGTTCCACGAGTATTAAGGACACTCCTTAATGCCCTTTCGAATGATGTAGATATAGTTCTCGGTGCGGATAGTTCTCCAAGGTTTATTGAGGTCGCTGAAGCTACCAAAATTCTCGTATTTAAGGATCGGGTTATTGGAATTGGTAAGAAGTTAGGGTTATTTTCGCATGTAGATATTGGTGTCATGCTAATTAGGAAAAAACTCTTTGAATTCTTAGACGAATACAAAATAAAAAGCCCAATAGGGCTTTCTGAGATCATAAATTTGGCTATCAGAAGAGGCTTTAGAGTCAGAATCGCCGATGTTAATGGAGATTTTTGGACTGAAGTAGATACACCATCGGACCTTAGACAAGTATTGATTGGTGAAAGGAAAGTAGTTGTACAAAATTTGATCCAAAAATTAAAGCCCCTATTGCTATCATCCTACATGCAAAGGAGATCCCAAATCCATGAATTAACCGAGTAGGCATCTATAGTACTATTGCTATTTTTATAAATTGAAATATTAGAAAGCCTCAAATTCCTTCTTAGACATATTTTCTTTAGTTGATTATTAAATTAGTAATTGAGGTGTAATTTTTGGATCTGAAAAATTTAAAAGAGTTAGCTAATGCATTGCATAGTTTTGATAAGGATGTTCTCAGAAACTATAGAATAACTGTAGGATGTAATTTCTTGGGTCCGCGTGATGCTTTTAGAGAACTCAGATTAATCGATGTAGAAGAAAACTTGACTATATTTGGAATTCATTTCTTTAAGCTTACATTGAACGGGATCGAATTCAGAACCCATGTTGCTGGTATTGAATTAACTGATAACAATTACTTATCTCTAGATGCTACTGATTATGAGGACTGGGAAAATCTGTTAAAGAAAGTATTGGCTAAAAAGAAACCTAGAATTATACTTGATAGTGACTTTAGGAATAAATATGGTCTTCCAACTACAATAGCCGAACAAGAAATATTCATTCTAACATTTGAAAAAGTTCAGACGGAAGACTAATCTAGGAACATAAGAAAGAGATATACGGGTATCATCTTCACTTCTTTCTCTAAAGAAAGCTTCTCATAAGAGAGGATCACTACAGGTAAATCCTCCAATTTTGAGATATTATTTAGTTTAGAAATAGCCCTTTTGCCAACTATATGCTTGTATTTGACCTCAAAACCGATTCTCTGATCTTCTTTTAGATTTAATATAAAATCGATTTCACCAGGACCTTTTCTTAGATAATTTAATTGATACTTTTCTCTCCTAAAAAGGTGCTCAAAAACTATGGATTCTGTGATATAACCTTTTGGTGCTCCAATAAGATCTTTTACTATACTATCGAAATATGTTTTCTTTTCTATATCAAAATTCGCGATATGATAATAGAAGGGGTCCCTAAAGTATGTCTTTTTTAGTTTAGTACCCATATTTGCAATAATAAGACCCCGTCGAAGTTGCGAATAGCATAAATCAAAACGTTCTTTTTCAAGATGACTTTTTTTTCTTAAACTTTTAAGCCTAAGTGGCATAGAAGTAAATTTTCGTATACTTTCTAAGAATACACGAAGAATACCCAAACAATCCTTTGCAAGCCTCTTAAATTCTAATAGGAATTCATAATAAACCTCATCCCGAATTACTTGTTTCTTTATGTATTCTGCAATCACACCAGGCAGTCCCCCTGTTATAATGTACTGCCTGAATAGTTCCTGAAGATCTTTTATTAATCCATTAAAGGCTTCAATTTTGAGGGAATTCTCTCTAAATAACTCCATGAAATCCTTTTGATTTCGAAATATCTCCTCAAGGTTTTTTCTCTGAGCCAAAACAAACTCTTTAAATGAAAGAGGGAGCATTGCTTTTTCATCCATGTCTTTATCATTAGGGAGTTCTGCGAACCATATGGTGTAAATGTTCTTGATAGATATTGAACTCAGTTCATCTATTATATCAGGATATCTCATTAGTTGATCCGCATCATCGAATAGGAAAACCACATCTCTATTAGTGCTTATCTTTCTTAGTGCTTCCGGCAACTTTTCGAAATCCTCCACTTTCCGTAATGGGCAATATATTGGGGTATATTCATTTTCTGATATTATTCTCTCTGTTAATAGCTTCAAAAATGTAGTTTTCCCTACATATTTGGGCCCTCTAATAACTAAGTTTCTCGCTTTTGACTCAAACACCCAGTGAGAGAATTGTTCGTAATTTCTCTGGATAGGAGATTTTCTATATGTAAGAATATCGCTGTCCCGTAATACACGTCTAGGATTTTTCAACCATGGGTTTTTTTGATTCAGAAAAGTAGTTAAATTTCGCATATTTGGGCACCAAAATCAGATTTTCTCCCTGAAATAATCTAATATTCTTTTGCTATTTTCGCTTTCTGGTATTCTTGCCCTCTCAAAAAGCTCCCTCTTTTCCTTTATCGTAGCATCTATAATTATCCTAGCATTGGGCTTCCCTGTCATATCCAGAGAAGAGCCCTTTCCTCGCGGGATTATTATATAATCCCTAACAGGATGTGCACGGGTGATAACCGCCCAATATACATCCTCTGCATCATAAATATTAATATCCTTATCAACAAAAATTACTTTCTTAAGACTTGTATGTGCGGCAAAGGCCGCAAGACCAGCATTGATAGGTTCGTCTGGGTGTCTCTTATTAACTGATATTACACATTCAAGCCATCCACTTCCCCATGATGTTAAATATACATCATTAACGGGAATTACTTCGGTTACATGTTTGTAGATTCTAACTTCTCTTGGGAAGCCCATTAGAGTTTTATGCTCATATCCGCCTGGAAGTATAGCATGAAATATAGGATCCTTCCTAGAGTATATTGCTGTAACTGTAAAAACGGGCTGTTCCCTGATGAGATCATATGTCCCGAGGATATCAACAAAAGGTCCTTCTTTTGTAGTTTCATTAGGTTCAAAATAACCTTCTAAAACGAGCTCTGCATCTGCGGGATACTCAACATCGACGGTTTTTCCTTTAACAGTTCTTAGACCTCCTCCGAGTAAAGAGGCCGCTACCTGAAGTTCATCGTGATATAACGGTAGTGTCGTGGATGCTGATATTGCTGTTGCTGGATCAACCCCAATAACAACCGCAACTTCTAAACGTTCTCCTTTTTCATGAGCTTTCTTCATGAAGAGATAAAGATCCCTTTCCACTATTCGTACTGCAAATTTATTTTTGCTTATTGGGGTCATTCTATGATACGAAGCATTCCTAGCTCCAGTTTCTTTATCTTTTGCAATAAAAATTCCTGCTGTGATATATGGTCCCATGTCTCGTTCGTAGAATGTTGGTATAGGTAACTTTCTAACATCAATTTCTCGTTCTACTTCATGAACCGGTGCGTTGCTTATTAACTTTGTAGGCATGGGTGAATCCATAGCCTTGGAAAATCTTTGTAAAAGTTCCTTTTCGTCCTTCATATCTAGCGCAATAGCTAATCTTTCTTTATCACCATAAATTCCTGTAATTACCCTTCCTGTTTTTTCTCTAATATTCTTAAATAAAACAGCATATTTTTTCTCTAGATGCCTTGTAATATAAGCAATTTCATATTTAGGATCCACTCTTTGCTCTACTTCTAGCAACTTATTTTTCCCTGCAATTCTCTTAATCGCTTCACGAAGATTATACGCCAAGATATACCACCAATTAGAGCTATTTGTAGTTTTCTTTCAACAAAATTAGTTTATATTACTTTTCTTTAGATTTTATTAGCTTAAGAAGATTGGGGATCCGAGTGGTGCACGTTCTTCATTTTTAATCCGCGCAGGTCTGTCTCTTCATTTCCCTATAAAACATTATTTAACAGACTTAAAAAATTAATTAAAAATGAAAGAGAGTATTAGTACCTCATCATATTCTTGTGGTGCTTTATGTACATTGTATAGGTCTAGGTTAATAATGTTATTGAACCCTCTACATTCCGTAAGGAGCCTGCTTAATAACCACATGAAATTTGGATGTGCGGAAATTCGGGCATCTAACATTATTATTGATATCAACATAATATTTTCCGCTCTTGGGGGGTATGAAAAACCATGAATATGTTTTATTTAGAACAAATGGAAGCTCCAAAGCAAATAGAACATAACAAGAGGAATTACGGATAAAAACATACCATTCAAGTACTCCAGAATAGTTATAATATGTTCTCGTGATGCTCAGGCGATATAGTAGTCCCGCCTTTAATTCAATTACGGGCATGTTTCTAGGTCTATCCCAGATTATAGTATCGAGAATTACTTTGCTAGGTTCTGAAAGCACCCACAGATTACAACGCCTAATAACCACATGAAATTGAGCGGTATGCTCATATTTACATTCAGTATTATTAGCAAAGAAATAATCGGCTATTTTAAGATAATATTTTCCGCTTTTATACGGTAGAAGAAGCCAAGATTCTGTGCAATTCGCATAAAAAGCGATATCTATATCAAGAATTTTATAAAAATCGTCGCCAATGAAAATATTCCAGTAAGTAGGCAGTATAACCCAACCATCTATCAATTTACGGTGTACCATCGTAACACTCATGTTATATAGTACACCCATTTTTAACTCAATTGAGATGCTATCTCCATCCCAAACCAGAGTGTCAAGAACAACTTCCTCTATGTGATAAATCGTTGATAAGTTGAGATACGTTCCAGATATAGCACATAGTATTATCAAAATAATGACAACTCTTATAGATGCTTTTGCTATAAAAAGACACCTCTATCTATCAACTTCTAAATTAAATAAAAAAATATCGCATTTTTTTAAAATTTTTTCTTTTTTATGAATGCCCATGCTTATTTATTTAAGCTGTTATCATAAAATAAGACTCTGCGAGTCAAAATTAGCAGGAGAATTTACAGACCAGTAAAACCAATAAAGACAGTAATGAAGCCCATATTATAACATTATAGAAAAAATTCGGGAAGAAAAATACAAGGGATAAAATGTACTTACATTCTTCATATCAAACAAGAGGCAGTATATCGAAAATAGGAAATATCTATACTGTGTCATTATTATGAGAATCTAATGCATTTTTACAATCATGATATTATCACTCACATTTATTCTAAATAGATCCTTAGCGGATCCCTGATTGACCGATATCTCTATTAAATTGAAGCTATCTATGATTAAAATAGGTTCTCCCTTGCTTACTTCACCAAAGGTTTTTACAAACTTAACGGATTTACCCGCAATAGAAAAAACAGAACCAAATTGTTCATATTCCAAGAAAAACCGTCCAGGCATATTTGTAATGATATTGCCAAAATCATCTATATGCAGAACAGTACAGATATATTTATTTCCTTCTTTTTGTGGTTTTTGAACGGAAAACAAAATAAGATCTTCGGGTTTCATTACTTCACCAAGATTTTCGAATGGTATTCCTTTGCTTAAATGCGCTGCTGCGGGTGCAAAAATATCTCTTCCGTGAAATGTATATGATAGTGTATCTAAAAGGTACTCTTTATTCTCAATTTTCCTGATTTCTAATGGCGGATCTTCAGGGTATATTAATGAAAAAAATCCATTATTGGGCCCTATAAAGATATACTTGCTAGTTTTTATCGCAATAGGCTCACGATGAGTCCCCACGCCAGGATCCACAACATACACAAAAATAGTTCCACGAGGAAAATGCTTGTATGCCGTATATAATAGGAATGCACCAGATCTTATGTTGAACTTAGGAACACCATGTGTAATATCTACGATCTGAATATTTGGATTTATGCTATAAATAACACCCTTCATAATCCCAACATAGTTGTCTTTTAAACCAAAGTCGGTTATAAGGGCAATTATACCTTTATTTAGCACGGTGAGACCCCTCTCCATGCCATTGAATTTTCCGAGGGATTTTGCCAATTCACTATTAATGACTCGTACAATGTATATATCCTCTAAATAAAGTTAATTATTTGAAAAAAATAAGAACAAATACTATTATGGCATGGGATCTTCAAATGTATAGGATTTTACATATAGTTCAGGGGAAGCCATTTATAATAGAACTTCGTCTTGTTCCTTTAGACGAGCTTTACATTCATGAAGAAGTTGTACCACGGAATATTCGGAGATTAATTGACAAGTTTCAGAAAGAGCGCGTTTTCACCCATCCAATTATCGTAGATAAGAATTCCAACGTAGTCTTAGATGGTATGCATAGAGTAACTGCTCTCAGAATGCTTGGAAACAACTATATTCCTGTAAGTTTCATAGATTATAATCACCCTGAGATTCAAGTTAAAAATTGGTTTAGGGCAATTTATCCTGAGAATACTAAAAATATGCACAACGCAATTATAGATATACTAAGCGAACTAGAAATTAACTCGAGATGGGAAGACAGGAATACTTTCATGAACCTTTTATTCGAACGAAAATATTTTGCTTGTTTTAGATTTCATTATATGGATAAAATTCTAGCACTAATAAATGATGAAAATGCTGATATATGGTCTATTTACCGAAAAATTGGAAAAATTGAAAAGAGAATCATGCAAGATCTTAAAGCTAGGATCATGTATGAGCCAGATATATTCATTCAACAGGAATCACAAAAGAAGGAAATTCCATTAGTATTAATGACCCCACCGCTTTCTAAGAGAGAAGTCGTCTATTTTGCTAGACAGAAAAAACTATTCCCCCCAAAAACAACGAGACATATAATCCCAATGAGACCTTTGTTTATAAATATACCAATGATCCTGTTAAGAGAAGACGGCCCTGGACGCGATCTCGAAGAGAAAAACAAAATTTTCGAAGCTTTACTAAGACAAAAAGGGGTCTTAAAGCTAAGAGGAAAACTTCTCTTAGATAGATTCTACGAAGAAGATTTCGTTTATCTATTTACTTAGGGGGTATGAATTTGAGTGGGGAAAATCAACAGTATGCTGTACTGTTGGAATTTAGCAGATGGACCGATGATTTAGTTATCCTGATTCCAAAATGTATTGAAATGATTAGAGAAGAAATTAAAGAAATGAACTTTAGTATAACTAATTGGAAATTAGAGGAGGACGAGCTAAGATTATTACTAATATTACGGGGTGAGTTAAATCTTGCAAGAAATGTTACAGAAAAAATAAGAGATCTATTATTAGAAAAACTTAGTAAAAAGAAAATTTTCGTTCGCGTGGTAATTGCTAGCGTCCTCGAAAGATTGTGGAGCGATCCTATAAAGATGGAAGAATATAGATATATGGTCTCTCTGCTTAGGGCATATGGTTCCTTTTTTAGAAGTTTAGTGAAGTTTGGTAATGTTGTTTTTGATTTCCTAGATGGGCTAAGGAAAAAAATCGTGGTTTCCCTAGACCAAGAAAATATATCTAATAGTTTAGTAGAGATTCTCGAGCTATCGCGCGTCATAGAGATTGTAGATAATGATGTAAGAATAAATGGCCGCGGCCGTGCAATATTATTCCGAAAAAATGAAATAAAAAAAATTGTCGAGCAATTTAAGAAATTAATCCTTGAAGATCAGAAAAATGTTCTTCTTGCCTTATCGTACTTAGCAGAAGCCGAACAAGAATATAACATCTTTATAGAAATTGCTTTTTCAATGCTCGATCTTTCAATCGATGAGTTGTTTTCGATTATAGAAGCTTTAAAATCAGAGGGGCTAATCATTGAGGATAATAGCGTGTCTCTAAGAGGTAATATTCGAGATTTTTACGAGAAGGCTATCCGCTTAATCCTAGACATAGAAAATAAGAGGGCTAGTACGCTGGAAAATCCATTAACAACTTTCATGGAACAAGTCGATTCGCGTGTAAAATATGTTGTCCTTGGTGGCGGGCGTGTAGAAAAATTTTCGTTCGGTAGAATTCTTGAATCTATGATAATGGCAGGGATCCCAAGCGAATTAGCAACTTCTGTTATTGATGATCTCATAGATCTTTTTTCGGCGAGAAACGTTGTAACAAGTGAAGAAATTCTAATAGCGGTAAAGAGGGCTTTAAATTTACGAGATACTAGTGGAGAGTTCGCGAAAAGATATGAATATTTTGTTAAAACACGAAGATTCTTGGCAGTAGAGTGGGGTAATACGATGTTCTCATTTACTAGAGAGATCGTGGGTAGAATCTTTGACTCTTATAGTAAGAGCCTATTTCCATTAATTTGGTCTCAAGCAGTTAAAAATTTGATAATCAGAACCGTCTATGATACTATTCGAACTAATTACATACCACGAACCCTTCGAAAAACCTATTTAAACTCCCCAGAAATCCTAATAATTTCAAAAAATCATATCGAAAGAATTATAGAAGAAACATTGGCTTCCTGTATTCCATTCTATAACGAAATAAAAAAGTCTAAAAATATTCGATACGGAGTTATAGATCTCCTAAATAAGCATATTAAAATCATACAATCGCTTTTCCAGAGTTCGATCCAGATAGATCATTCAATTGAAGATGCTATTAAAGAATTCCTTAAAGGAGCAGATATGTTTATCGCAATAACTTTATTAACACTTGGCTATATTCCTGGACCCAATTTACAGTCAAATGCTATGATTCTAAGGCAAATCTCAATAACCGCTCGTAAACAAAGACATCTTCCTGTACTTCAGTATGATAATCAGATGCTAAAAAGACTCGAGGAATTCGCTAGAAGAACCTTCCAAATTGCTGCATTACTTCACTCATATCGCTTTATAACCAGAGAAAAAATTCAGGAAACATTAAGCAATACCGCAAAATTTGGTATTTCCCTGATAAATAAAATCTCGAAGTTAATTAGTTAGTTTTAATGTAAAAGCAAATCTGATGGCAAGTTCGCTAGCGTCAACAACAAGGTAAAATGAAGATATTAATTGACCTTACAGTTCTGAATAGACTTAACCAAAAAATAGAAAAGGAAAATTATTCCTTTTTTCCTTCCCTTAATCCAGTATATAACGTTACGAGAAGAATAACTATCGATACTGTCAGAACTATGGCTGTTAGGTTTCTGACAAAAAATTCGCTTATTCCTTCGCCAATATCTCCTAAATACTCCGATAAACTCTTGTCGTATATCGTCGGATGCTTATCTTCTGCATCTGCTATGCCATCCCCATCAGTATCTGCACATAATGGATCCGTGCCTAGGTGATATTCCTCCAGATTTGTCAGTGTATCATTATCGGGATCCAAACCCGCATCTATCGGATTCGTGGCATTTAATCCATACGTGACCTCCCAACCATCCGGCATTCTATCGCTATCTGTATCCCAATCTCTGGGATCTGTGCCAACATATCTCTCACTTAAATCTGATAGACAGTCAAGGTCATAATCTATAGCTCTAATATCGCCCATGTGTGTATGATCTCCATACGATCTAGGCCAATATGCTCGAAAACCAGCACCAGAAATACGGAAAGCTAATATTCTATGGTCACCTCTTTCAACAAGTTCTAATTTACTATCATTATCGAGATCGATCAACGTCGGTGCATAGTAGAACTCTTCTCTACCATAACATAAAATCTCCGTTCCATTTAATCCATCTAGTCCATAAAGCCCAAAGAAACTTGCATAAAGCACATCTAGCTGATTATCACCGTTAATATCCCCTATTACAGGAGAATTATATACAATATCAAAACACCCATTATAATGTTTCCATAAGATACTCCCATCTTCACCGTTTAAAGTAAAAATCCAACCAATACGTGAGCTTATAATAATCTCTAATTTGCCATCCCCGTCTATATCACCTAATGATGGCGAGGAAAATGCCTTGTACCCTAAATAAAAACTATTTTCTTCGCTACCAACTCTTCTTCTCCATAATACGCTCCCATCCTCGCCATTCAATGCGTAAATATCCCCATACCGTGGTTCGAGCTTCCAGAAGGAAATCCTAGGTCCCACTGCCCCAAATATCACCTCTAACCTACCATCATCGTCTATATCCGCAAGCGCGGCCGATGACATCACTTGCACACCGGCTTCGAAGCGCCATAGTATGCTACCACTCTCGCCGTTTAAAGCATAAACATTACCATCACCACTGAAGAATACTGCCTCAAGCTTACCATCATTATCAAGATCTCCTATCGCCGGCGGTCCGCGCATTTTTATGCTACCATTAGTTTTAAACCGCCAGAGGGGACTTCCATCACCGCCATTTAAAGCATAAAAATTGCCAGCCATATCCCCAATCAGAACATCTAAGATTCCATTATTATCCATGTCTCCCAAGGATGGCCATGTATACGTTATATTTGCCTCGAGTTCTTGACTCCAAAGTAAAGTTCCATTCATACCGTCTACCGCATAGATGGTTTTCTTGTAGGTTCCGACAACAGCGTCAAGAATCCCATCATTATTGAGATCCCCTACCGCAATATCCCCTTTTAAATCGCCGCTGGCATGATACTTCCAAATCTCATTTCCGGATCGCCCATCAAGACAGTAAAGATCTCGACCAGAGTGGAAGAAAACCTCGAAGGATCCATTGTTATAGATATCAACGACATTTATACCGAATGGCCTCGAAGGAAATTCTGGTGTTGACCATAATATAGACAGAGTTATGGCTTTTTTCGGCTTTATTTGATAATCAAATGAGGTAAAACTATGTGTCTGATAAATACTAAGAACAATTATTAGAAGAAAGAATATTATTGAGTAAAATTTCTTCATTATAATCAGCCTCTCTAAGTCTATGGAGTAAAGTCAATATCTAGTATAATTGTTTGCGAAGCCAAATAGGTATAATCGTAAACATAAACCCGCGCTGGTAGCCATATGGAAATGCCTATAAAGAGTGTGAAAATGGTTAACAATTTTTTTCAAGCAATCACCAAATATTTTTTTATTTTCAATTATATTAATAGTCCTTACTTATTTTTAAAATTTGGCTATTTATTTTATTCTTAAATAAAAATAGATGAAACCGAATTTTCGATAACAGGCTCTCAGAAGCTTTTATGGGGTACTATAAATAGCTAATATAACTCTAGAAAAAGTCTAAAAAAGTAATAAAAAACTTTTAAGGGAATAGCGCAATCATCGCTATTATTGGAGCGAAGACCGATGCTACTAGAGACATAACTGTAATCATAGTATTTAACGTCGGCCCAGCAGTATCTTTAAACGGATCTCCAACTGTATCTCCAACGACCCCTGCCTTATGCGCTTCTGAATGTTTGCCTCCAAAATGCCCATCTTCAATATATTTCTTCGCGTTATCCCAAGCGCCTCCAGAGTTCGCCATAAATAAGGCGAATATAAAACCTGTTGCAATACTGCCTGCGAGGAATGATGCTAGTGCGCGTACTCCTAGGAAAATCCCAGTAAGAATGGGCGCTATCGTTGTTACAATTCCTGATGGAAGTAATTCTTTTAGAGCTCCCTTTTCTGCTATGCTAACACATCGTGCATAATCTGGTTTTTCTGTTCCTTTGAGAATGCCCGGTTTCTCCTTTATTTGAGCTCTTATATCCTCTATCATAACCTCTGTATTCTTACTTACTGCGAGAATCAGCATAGCGGAAATTATTGGCGGCATAGCAGCACCGATAAGTAATCCCCCGACTACATTTGGATCCACTAGATTCAAAACTTTAGAAGGGTCGATTGTTACGGAATTTCCTGCATTAACTAAGAGTTCTAAATTGACAATTTCTCCATACGCTACGAACAGCGCTATAACAGTCAAAGCTGCAGCACCTATCGCAAATCCCTTTGTTATTGCTTTAGAAGTATTACCTGCAGCGTCTAATCTATCAAGTAAGCTAATTACATCCTCACCAAGACCGGATTGCTCCGCAACACCTTTAGCGTTATCTGCAATGGGACCATATGCATCTGCAGAGACTATTGTACCTACAATGCTTAACATACCGATTGCAGAAATAGCGATCCCGTATATTGGGTACATGCCGAAGTATATCGATGTGTACCATGAAACTAACATGGCTACTACAACACCGATAATTCCTGGAGCTATGCTTAAAATGCCATAAGAGAAGCCCATAAGTATATTTATTGCTGTTCCTGTTGCGGAGGCTTCGGCTATCTTTTGTACTGGAGGCTTATCTATAGATGTATAGTAATCTGTTGTAAGACCTATTAAAGCACCTGCCAGTAATCCTGCTGCTGTTGCATAGAAAATAGCCCAATTAGCATGGAAGTACCATACGAGTAAGTATAACACAATGATATAAACGATCACAGCAATCAAGGTGATTCTATTAAGTGCGCTTCCAGGATCAGAATGTGCACGAATCTTGATCCAAGTTAGACCTATCAATGTTGCAATTATTCCTCCTGCTGCAATAATTATTGGGAAGTATACATATAAAACAGATGCCCCAAAATTACTAACCATTTCAAAACCGATTACCATAGCTGCAATTATACTGGCAACGTACGAGTCATATAGATCTGAAGCCATCCCAGCAACATCTCCAACGTTGTCTCCTACATTATCGGCAATTACTGCTGGATTTCTTGGGTCATCCTCAGGTAAATCTAATTCAACTTTGCCCACAAGATCCGCAGCTATATCAGCTGTTTTTGTATAGATTCCTCCTCCCGCTTTCGTAAACAGGGCTACCGAGCTTGCACCAAGACTAAATCCTAAAAGTACTGTAAAGTCCTCAAATATAGCGTAAAAAAGTGTAATCCCTAATAAGGCGCATCCGACAACCATTAACCCCATGACCGAACCGCCGAGATATGCTATCTTAAAGGCTTTTTGTACACCTTCTTTATGCGCGGCATAAGCTGTCCGCGTATTTGCTTTTACTGCAACCTCCATACCAATAATTCCCGCTATCATTGAAAATGCAGCACCAAATAGATATGCTACTGCAACGTACATACCCAATAGAAACGCTAAAGCCACGGCCATAATTCCTGCAAAAATTAATAGATAGCTATCTTGGACTTTAAGGAACGCCCTAGCACCTTCGTGGATAGCTCTACCGACCTCACGAATTCTTTCCGTACCTTCTTCCTGTTTTTCTACAAAATAGGCAATTAAAATCGATACAACTATCGAAGCCAAGCTAGTACCATATCCTAGAAAATCCCACATCAGATTCCCTCAACAATTGATATAAGATGGTTATATAATTTGGCTTTAGATTTGCCAAATTGATATTTACCTTAATATAGGACTATCAAATATGATTTATATGTACCATAAATACTTAAAGATCTTTTATGTATTTCCGAAGAAAAAATATTTCTTGTCATAAAAGCTGAAACTAAAAAATTTAAATTAAATCACAGAATTTTGAGATGTAAATTGAATGCCCCTCTAACACCAGTAAATTTATTCACAAAAAAAATCCTAGGCGTGTTTAATTCAATTATCCAGAAATCAGCATCATGCTCAATTACCAGTACAAATCCTCTGTGAGCGATAATTTCACCAGATATCACCGTAGGTTCTCTTTTTATTTTTCTTTTCAATTCAGTAACAGTTCTTTTTTCAACCCAGGAAGGTAGTTTAGAGGAAAATTCGCTTGTCGGAGCGTAGAGTTTTGGTTCTATTAGTAACCCCTTTATTTCACTTGGAATTGTATCATAGATCTTTCTTGTGAATTCCCGAAGAATTTGAAATTCTTTCTTTCCATCCCATAAATTTTTTGCTATAACTTTATCCCAGGAGATTCTTCCACTAGGATTTCTAACAATCACCTTAAATTTTTCTGCCAATATTTTCTCCAGATATAACGCCTCTCTCCTCAACAGATCTTTTGCTATAATCGCAAATGGCGATGATTGAGAGATCGGTCTTAGGAGATTAGATCCCACGCCAATCTTAAGTACCCATTTTCGTTTAGAATGTGGAAAAGCTCGTAAATAAACTAATGCTTTGCCGCAGAAATCAGGATATAAATCGCAATTAGTACACTCATTATAGGATGTTGCTCCACAGGATTCACCTTTAAATGCAAAGAACGGCGTTTTTATAAGAGAAATCCATTCAATATTGTTTGGTTCATAGACCTCAATAAAATTGGTATTCACGACACCAGCCATTAGGTCTTGTCTTTTAGCGAGGAAAACTCCAAAGAGATAACGAATGTTTCCTTTGACTACTTCATAGGTTGGGATTAAGTATGGTTGCGGTCTCAATAGCAAGGTTCTTCAGCTCAATCGAGAATTACTATATAATTATTACATCTTATGCAGAATAATATTTTTGATCTTAAGTCAAGGAATCTATTAATTCTGTATGATCTTTTAGTATTTGAGTATCAAAGCCTTTTTCCGTAAGGAACTTTTTAGATTCGTTATCCATTGTAAGGAAAATCATGTTATTTACCTTAGTGGTTGCATGGAGTACGTTATCTATCTGATCTTTACGACCCAATTTTCTTATTTTAAATACAAGAATCAAGGCATCTGGTTAAACGGTAATCCATTTATAGAAGTCGGCACTTTTGAGGGACATAATACCGAGATCTAGTAAGCGTCAGTATCTTTCCCCCTTTTCTGTTCATTGTAGATTTTTCCTAATAATTCGATCCAAACGATACTAATACAATAATATTCCACATTTTTTTCAATCTAGGTTGTCTCAGTTTAATTAAGTGTTTTTCTGTGAGCCCCTCAACGGAAATCCTGAATGTTAGCAATAAGTATGTTGAATCTAAGAGAACCCTAATCATTATAGAGACCCTCTTGGAGGCCTTCAGATTCTTTTTCGAATTCTTCAATCGTCGTTTTTGCCTATTTTTGAGTTTAAGAGCCAGAGCAAGGGGATCGGGTATGAATTCAAGAATCAATTTATTTCCCTGAATCTTAACTTTTACTTTGTCACCTTCACTTATTCCCAAGATTTCCATGACTTTTTTTGGCAAATATATGGCGCCCTTTTTCCCACTTTTAGTGCTATTTCTGATTTCATGTTTTTTACTTGATAATTATAATTTATCTGAGAAATATGTAGTTTCAGACTAATTGAAGTTTTATCATTAAATCGCTCTCTAAGTTTCATAGATTTGATATCAAAGAATATAGACTAAGATATAAAAAATTCAGCGCTTGAATCTGTTATTTAACAGTTACACTTTTTGCGAGTGCTCTTGGTCTATCAGGATCCAATCCCCTTAGCTTGGCTGTATAAACGGCAAGCAGTTGAAGGGGGACTATATAGACAATTGGCACGAAGAGATAATTTACTTCTGGTACTCTTATAATGTAGTCAGCACTTTCCTCAAGTTCCTTAGTTATATACGAAGATACTACAATTACAGTACCACCACGGCTCTTACATTCCTGTATGTTGCTTAACATATCTCTATATGTTTTATCCTTTTGAGCAATTGCAACGATAAACATATCCTTATCAATTAAAGAAATACTACCATGTTTAAGCTCGCCTGCACCATCGAAACTCATGGAGAAACTATATGTAATCTCCCTAAACTTAAGAGATCCCTCTTTTGCAACAGGGACTCCTATTCCTCTGCCAATGTAAAATGCCTTATCGTATTTGAATACCTTCTTAGCAATTTGTTGTATTACAGTAGAAGTATCAAGGGTTTTTTTCACGGCATCTGGTAATGTAAAGAATTCATTAATTAACTGATTCAATCTATCTTTAGGAACTTTTTTCTGCAGCCTTGCAACTTCGAATGCAATTTGATAGGCGATCGATAATTGATTCAAAAATGTTTTTGTAGCGCACACAGCGATTTCCGGTCCAGCATTAATGTAAATTGTATAGTCACTTTTTCGCGCAATTGAACTCCCTATTACATTAATAATGCCAATTTTTTTAGCATTATATCTGGCAGCATATCGCAGTGCCGATAATGTATCTGCAGTTTCACCACTTTGGCTGATGAAAATTACAGTAGTGTCTTTATCAATAACTGCGTAATTATCAAACTCGCTGGAAATAATAGGTATTGCTACGATATTTCCTAATTCTTTCAATAAGTATTGCAAAACAAGACCCGCATAGAATGATGTTCCACTAGCAGTAATATAAACTCTTTTTGCACTTACCAGAATTTCTGCTACCTTTTTTATTATCTCTTCATCAACATAGAAAGATCTCTTAAGAGCTGCTGGCTGTTCATAGATTTCTTTCTCCATAAAGCTGTCAAAATTTCCTTTTTCGGCCATTTCATAGGTCCAAGAGACTTCTTTTGGTCTGACCTTAATTGTTTTCATCGTTCTCCAGTCCTTAATAACATAGGAGTCTCTAGTTATGATTGTATACCAATAATCTTCGAGGGGAATTACTCTATTTGTATATTCAAGAAATGATATAATATCGCTTGATAAGAAGAGTTCTAATTCCCCTATTCCTAAAATTAATGGACTTTCTTTCTTAAAGCCAATAAGCATGTCAGGAAAATCTGAACATCCAATAACCAAAGCAAAAGATCCTTCAAGATGTTTGACTGCTTTAACTGCTGCTAATTCGAAATTCCCCATTTTTTTCAATTCTTCTTCGATCAAATGTGCTACTATCTCTGTATCAGTGTTGCTCCTGAATTTATGTCCTTTTCTAATTAGTTCATTTCTTAATTTTTGGTGATTTACAATTATCCCGTTATGTACAACTGCAATCTTTCCAGTACAATCAATATGAGGATGAGTATTATTAAGATTCACCTCACCGTGAGTTGCCCATCTCGTGTGAGCGAAACCTACACTCCCGTGTAGTGAAAAAACGATAGAATCCTTATCTTTACTAATAGCTCCAACACGCTTCAAAATTTTAATTTCATTTGGAAGTAATACGGCAAATCCATAGCTATCATATCCACGATATTCCAGCCTAAGAAGGCATTTGTAAACCATCGGTATAATATTTTTTGCTCTATTTTTAGAGATTATTCCTATAATCCCGCACATAATAAACCCCATTTAGCGGTAAAATCTACAAGGGATGTCTTCTACTAAATTCTGAATCTTGGAATTTTACGTAGACTACATGAGCTTTAACTTACATTATTAGTTTCTAGTATATACAGAGAATTTGCTTTTGATTGCTACGGGTTCAATCCTAAGTCTATTTTTACTGCTCCTATTATTCGTCTACAGAATCGAAGAGGCTATCTTAAGAGTTTATAGATGAAACTACTTGGAGTCTTTATCTTTTGGTATTCGTAGCCAAAACAAAACGGCAGGCCCCCACATACCTTTTGGATAAAGTTTCCTAATGCACTCGATAGCTTCAGGATATGTCTTCGCCGATAAACCTAAGAGTTTCCACCGTCCACTAGCCAAAGCTCGTTTAATGCTAGGAAATATTTCAATTCTATAAATTTCTCGTACTACTTTTTGCCTTCCAGATCTAAATATTGCAATAGGATCTATTTTTGATTCTTGCATTCTCCTAGCGAGCTTCTCCCAATTTTTGCCTACACGTAGCTCTGCCTTTTTCTCTCCATTTACGATTTTCTCAAAATATTTCTTCTTAATAAAGAATAAGGGCATCTTGTTTCTCACCATACAAGTGCTTATGGTATCTTTAACCCGTTTCGTAAGATGAAATCACTTGAACATTAACTTTTCAAATACACTTTGGAGTGTTTATAAAGCATTAAATAAATTTGTATTTCAAGTAAATATATTACTCTAAAAGGTGCATCTTTGATGTCAAATCTCATGAAACCAGAGGATGTATATCGTTTAGACCTTAATTCCGAATTCTTAGGAATCCCACCAGATCTGTTAATGGAGAATGCTGGTTCTGCTGTAGCTAGGAGAATTCAAGAAATTCTTCCATCAGGAAAAATTGTTGTTATTGCGGGTCTTGGTAATAATGGTGGTGATGGTTTAGTTTGTGCTAGGTTCTTGGCATCTATGGGTTATAATGTAACAGTTATTCTTCTGGGTAGAGAAAACCAAATTCGATCGGATGTTGCTAAAAGGAAATTTTCTATGCTTAAAAAAATGATTCTAAGTTTGGAAATAGTACAAATTAAGGATTCAACCCAATTAGACACTCTTGAAGAGCTACTTATTAATGCTGATTTAGTAGTAGATGCTATATTTGGAGTCGGTCTTAAGGGTGCTGTTAGGGGCTTCTATGCGGAAGTAATTAAAAAAATAAATGAGATAAAGAGATCCCGTAATTTTTTGGTAGTCTCTATAGATGTTCCTAGTGGTTTTGATGCTTACACAAGAGCCCCAAAAAGCGTGTTTGTAAAGGCCGATTATACTGTAACGTTTCATAAACCAAAAGATGGCTTAACTGAGCAAATTGCAGGCAAGATTCTTGTAGAAAATATAGGGATACCACCAGAAGCAGAGATTTTCTGCGGCCCTGGGGACTTAAAGTTGGCCATAAAGGAGAGAACACTTTGGTCTCATAAAGGGGATTTTGGTAGGATCTTAGTCATTGGTGGAAGCAGAAATTATTCCGGAGCACCAACTTTAGCTTCTTTAGCGGCTTTGAATACCGGAGCAGATCTTGTGATTACTGCAGTTCCTGAAGGTATAGCAAATGTAATACGCTCTTATTCCCCGGATCTCATAGTATACCCGCTTCCGGGCGAGTATTTCTCTATGGAAGGCGTAAAATTGCTCGAACAAGAGATACTTAAATACGATGCAATTATACTAGGCCCCGGTTTGGGCCTTTTTGAGGAAAGCTTAAAGGCGGCATCCCAAATTTCTCGATATATTGCGGAGAAGGGTATTCCTCTGATTATAGATGCTGATGGACTTAAAGCTATTGCAAAATATGGTATCCCCTCTGGCAATGTAATATTAACACCACACGCAGGGGAATTTAAGATCCTATTCGGCGAGCTTCCACCAAAGGATCTTCATGAGAAGGGTATTCTTGTTAAAGAAAAAGCTTCTGAGTTTAGGGTCACTATCGTCTTAAAAGGGCATATAGATGTTATATCAGATGGTGAAGCTATACGTTATAATGCTACTGGAAATCCTGGAATGACCGTTGGCGGGACTGGTGACGTCCTTTCTGGAATTATCGGTGCTCTTGTTGCTCAGTGCAAAAATCCTTTCTTAGCCTCCTGCGCTGGAGCATTTTTATCAGGGGTTTCCGGCGATCTTGCCTTTGAGGAAAAAGGATACGAATTTTTAGCTTCAGATGTTATTCATAAAATACCATATGCTATCAATAAATACGTAAGGAATTAGCTCAACATGGTGAATTTCATGGAATTCAAATTCGAGTATAAAAGTGTGGGTTGCTCGTCTTGTGAGAACAAGATTTCTTCCTTCGATATTTCTGGTAACAGAATTATTTTTAGCGGTAATGTCTGGGTTCCGAATCCATGCTATAGCCTAAAAGCTGAGATTAAAGAAGAAGATTCGGTACTTTCCATTCATCTTGTAGCAATTAGTTCTAAGAAGTTATGTATTCAATGCATTGGGCAGATAAATTTTAAAGGAGAAATTTTAGATATTTCAAAGGGTATTAATCTAGTTAGAATCTACTATGGAAATGAGAAAATATTTGAGAAAAAAATTTAGGGGTGTACTTAAAGCATGTCTTCATCTAAAAAGAAAAAGAAAAAAACATTTACAGGCAAAATTATCGAGAAAGGTATTGTTAAGATGGTAAAAGAGGATTTTCTCATTGATAATGTCGAATGGAATTCCAAATTCTCTGTCGATAGAGGAAAAATATTGAAATCATGGGTCGAAAGCGGACTTCTTGAAGTAACGGATATAAGTCCAAACATTCTTAAAAAAGCAGTAGATAAAGTTGGTGTAGCAATTTACAGAAAGAGTGCGCCTAAAGAAATACCCTTATTGGTTATATTTACAGATACCATTCCTAAAAAATCTACTGCGGCCTCCGTTAATGAACTAGCAAAGGTCTTTAAGAAAATTTTTCCTAAAGTTAAAACAATGCTCCTAGCGATAGGCAATGATCCCGATAAAATAAATCCATCAAAGTATAGCCACTTAGATTTCATAGGTTTTGGCAGCACTTTAGATGATGTTTGGGAAGTAATAAAGGATGATATTGAAGACGTATTCAAAGAAAATGCTTAAGAAGACATCAGAAGATCTCGTATTAAATTACCCTTCGTTACGATAACTCTCTGATATGTTTTCTTAACATCTCCTTTTAGATAAATTTTGACCTCGATGGATAAATAAACTTCATTTTTATCTTTAGGATTTGCCCAGTATCTCTCAGCGAAGGAAACTAGTAATAGATCTTCCGGCAATGCCTCAAAATTTACACCAATAATCTTCCCAAATTCTGTTTCAGAAACGGTAATGCCTTCAATATCGAATTTTTTACTCCTTTTCTTAAGTTCATAGAGATATTTCGTAATTGTTTGAAGGAATTCAACAGTATCCTTTTGCTTATAGATTTCTGAGAATTTTGTAGTTAACTCTTCAAATTCCTTGCCGTCAACCAGAAAAATTGCAGTCTTGCTCTTGTCCCCATTACTTTCTATGAAAGTCATAATGCTATTCATCTATCGTCACCATTCTCTCTTTTTTTAATACACTCAGCGAATAACAGCATTCTATCTGCTATTCACTAGCAAATAGTTGGGTATGTTTAGAAATTTTAAATTTTCTTGTAAAACTAACCTTCATTTTTACAGCATTATTTTTATAAATATTAAAGATATACTGGAGCTATCTCGAGGCTTGGAAAATAAAAATAGAATTAGTTTACAAACTATGAGGAACCTTCTAGGCTAAAAAATTTAGAAATTAAATTCCCTCAAGATCAAACTCTTCGAACTCTAGACCTAACTCTTCTTCTTCGCCCTTCTCTTTTTCCTCTTTCTCAGTTTCTCGTTTTTCCTGTTCTGGTGTTGCCCGTGGTAGTGCTAATTCGACTTCTTTTAACTCTTCAGTTGGAATCGCTTCTTCAGCTGTTATTACTGGTGTTGGTGTCATGAATAATCCAAAAATAATCATTATTCCTGAAAGCGCTATAAGCATCCCATTTACCGTCGGTAAAAAGTCTAGGTTATACCAGCTTCCATTAGGCATGTAATACACATTAGTAATTAGATAATTCATTAATGTTGGAGTAAGCAACCAAGAGGAATAGACCAATCCGAAGACTGCAAGAAGCACTGCGAGAAGCGATAGAGATCCTATTATTGGGTTATTCTCGAAATCACCGCCTCTTTGGAATTCTATGGCTATTATTAATATGAATATTAATATGATTGGCGCAAAAATGCCGCCCAGAGAGGCAAGTATTATATCAAAAGTGCTCATTTTTGATATTGCTATGAGAAAGGCAAAAAGTGAATCTAACGTATTTATTGAGAATCCTTGGGACATAACGAATAATATTGGTGAAACTAATAAAAGCACTGCAGAGAGCATTACAAGTTTATAGTCAACCCCTTCTCGATATTTCTTTCCAAGCAATAGAGCTAATATTCCTACTACTAACATGCAACTTGCTCCAGCAGTATTATATATGAATGGCATACTCGAAAAGCCATAGCTTGCGGATAGGGATAATCCCCTAATTAAATAGGATATCGCATCTAGCAGAATAGCAAAGGATATTGTATATGCTACAAGGCTTCGCTGTCCGCGATCTAAAAGTAACGGAGTTAAAAGTAAGAAAATTGATGCTATACCCCAAATTATTAGAGTGATCCAACCAAAAAATGCATTACCACCAGTAGGAATGATTTCTTGTGTTAGGTTGTAGTAGTTCTTGGCTAAGATTCCGAGTAATGTTTCTAGCATTAACCAAGAATAAAAGCCTATAGCAATCTTATTTAACGAGCTGTTTCCTATATTCTCAGACATATCTATCACTATATCAAAATTTATAGAATTCTTTAGGCAAAAATACTACTAATGAATATTTAGTACTGAAATCCTTTTAAATAATTAAAGTTTATTTATATGAAAAAAATGAAGTATTAATCCTCAGCCATACATTCTCTTCACTTCGCTCATAAGTAATTCAACACGCTTTTTATCAACAGGTTTTGATATGTTTCCTTCTTTATGGAAGTACGTACCAACAATTGCTCCATCAGCATTAGACAGAAGATCTAGATTTTTCATATTGAGGCCACTACCGATAAGTATCGCTCCTGAGGCTACCGCTCTTGTGGCTATTAATACTTTAATATCCGGCGGTTTGCCCGTACGTCTACCTGTTATTATTACTGCATCAGCACAACCTCTCTCAAAAGCGTCTAATATAATATCCTCAATTTGTCTATTTCCAATCGGTGCTGCATGTTTTACGTTAACATCTGCGAATACGCCAATATTAGCACTTAGTTTCTTGCGATATCGTATTAATTCCGGAGCTATCGCATTGATTAACCCGCTATCCGTTACAACAGATTCAACAAATACATTAACTCTTATGAATTCTAAATTCGTAACGAAGGCAATACCTAGAGCTTCTATTGCGCTATTTCTTAGAAAACTAATACCTACTGGTATCGATAATTCCTTTTTAACTTCATGAGCAACAACACTCATTGCTGCTATTGTTTCCGGCTCTGTTACTCTTATTTTAAAGGGGTTATCATTATAATTCTCTACAATTACTCCATCTACACCGCCGTCTTCTAGATTTTTTGCGTCTTTAACCGCCCATTCTAGAACATCATTAAAATTATCATATAGTGGTGCACCAGGTAATGGCTTAAGATGCACTACGCCAATTATTGGTTTAGTAGATTCAAATAATTCGAAAAAATTCATTTTGTTCCCAGAAGTTTATTTATTTTTTAGATCATTCTTTTTAAGGAATTATTCTAATATAAATTATTAGGGCGATTAACTTGATAGAAAGACTACAAATAGGAGTCCCTGAGTTAGACAAAATTCTTCAAGGAGGCATCCCAAGAGGCTTTGTTGTTGCTGTTACAGGAGAACCGGGTACAGGGAAAACAATACTATGTCTTCATTTTATAGCAAAGGGTATAGAACTAAATGAGCCAGCAATTTATGTAACAACCGAAGAGAGTAGAGAAAGCATCATTAATCAGGCATCTCAATTTGGATGGGACTTTAGAAAGGCTATGAATGAAAATAAGCTAATAATAATTGATGCCATAATGAGATCTAATGAAGATAGATGGTCTATAAATAAACTTTTACCTGAGGTATTAATAGCTAAGGTTATCGAAGCAAAGAAATCGTTTGGCTATAGCCATGCACGATTAGTAATAGATTCAATGTCAGCCTTTTGGTTAGATAAACCAGTAATGGCTAGAAAGTACTCATACCAAGTCAAAAGAACTCTCTATAAATGGAATTTCACTATTATGATGACAAGCCAATATGCAATAACAACATCAGATGCTTTTGGTTTCGGGATTGAACATATAGCTGATGGTATTATTCGACTACGAAGAAGAATCGTAAACAATAGGCTTTGGCGGTTTCTAGTTATTGAAAAAATGAGACAAACAGCACATGATACAAGAGTTTGGGAAGTCGATATAGTCGATAAAATCGGATTCCGGTTGATTAGACCTGCAGCATACTCTCGAGCGGACTTCTCACTGCCACAGAAAGTACAGGAGAAAATAATTAAAGCAAAACAAGAGGCTGAAAGAACTTAAACCGTTTTCTTACGCTTTTCAAGCCACACTCGTCTGTAATATAAAAGCCTTTGAATCGCCGTTATAAATGAAAAGACTGCTACTATTAAGCATGCATAGTAAAGTGCACCTGGATAATAGTAAAGCTCTAGAATGACTCCTATTATCAGTGTTATTATCTTTTCCTTGCGTTCATAAAATCCAACACTCATTCCAGAGACTTTTAATTCGGCTTCTCCTCTTGCTCGGACATAACTCGGAGCAATCATTGAGAAAATTACGAAAGTTCCAAGCCAACCAGGGATATACTCACCTAATACCAACCCAATGATAAAAGTAAATTCCACAAAACGATCTGTGAAGTGATCTAACACCTTGCCAAAAGAGGACATCATTCCAGTTGCTCTGGCCAAACTTCCATCAAATATGTCAAAGAAAACCGCAAATAAGAATATTGCAAAACCGATGAGTAAATCCTTCTTAAAGTAGAGATAATATAAGGATCCTAAGGCGATTAAAGCCGACATAACGGTTAACATATTCGGCGTTAATCTGAGTTTTGCTAATGCTTTCCCTAGGGGCAATGTCATCTTTTCGTATTTCTCGCGAAGCTTTGGTTTCTTCTCGCTGTAATTCTCTGTGTTTTCCATTCTATTTTATCCTCCTAACCTGCTCATGAATAGCTTCAAATCTCTTCTTAACATCGCAGAAATGAAGTGAAAAATCTGGGCCTGTTGTTTCTACCATGAAGGATGCTGCAGCAGATGCAAATATTGCAGATTCTAATATATCGCCTGTTTTGATATAATAGTATGTAAATGCTCCGGCATAAACATCCCCACAACCAGTAGGATCTCGTTCTGTAGTTCGATAGGCGGGAATATGATACACTTTACCTTCAAAGGCAATATAAGAACCTCTTTCTGCAACAGTTACAATTCCAGCTATTTTGCTCTTTTTCTCGATTTCTTCTGCTATCTCTGGTGGTTGCATGTTTGGAAACAAAACATTTGCCTCATGTTCATTTGGTTTGGTGAAATGAACTAGTGACATGATATCGTATGCTCCTTTATTCGCGATTCTTACAACTTTTCCTTCATTCAATTCTCTTATTAGTCCTTGGGGGTCAACGAATACTATTGCATCGTCATCTACATGTTCTAATAAGTTTTTTACTAGATCGAAGTCTATTTCCTTGAGAATCGGCCCGATTACAAAACTCTTAGAGTCTAGAAATCTTGAGGGGATCTCATGGAAATCAATCGATCCAGCGATTCCTATAACCTTTAATTCTCTGTGGTCCATTCTTTCATCTAAGTATTTGAGATAAAAACCTCCAGATTCCTCTGATTCTATCGGATATGCTTCAACACCATATTTTCTTGAAACTTCTATGAAGACTTGCTCAAAGTCTGGACCAATTTTTCCTATGAGCCCTGCTCTTCCACCAAGCTTACCGACAGCTAGCGCTGCATTTGTGCTACATCCAGATAAAACTCGGCCACTAGTTTGCACATAAGGGGTTATAATTATATCGAAAACAGGATTGCCTATTGCAACAACATCAAACATTACATACCTCTCCAAAGTGAGCTACAATATAGAATTCAAGAAATCAGTAAAATAAAAAGTAATCTATTTCACATACTTCCTAACAAATTCATCTACAATTTGTTCTATCGTCGGTCCGCTTACTTCCTTTAACTCATATTCTACACGAACTACTGGTTTGTTGATCTTCATAAACCTCGTTATATCAATCGGTGTTCCTGATACAACAACATCGGCATCTACCGCATTTATAGTTTCTTCCAGTTCCTTTATTTCCTCTTCACCATATCCTAATGTTGGTAAAACAGGTCCTAGATGCTTATATTTCCTGTACGCCTTCGTTGCAAGATCGCCTTTAGCCCATGGACGTGGGTCAACAATCTCGCCAGCATTGTATCTTCGAGCCGCTATATACCCAGCAGCATACGGCATTTC
>Ga0164318_10000002_pt1 | contig 91060 bp, 72 predicted proteins | sample GuaBasSedimGuay9_FD_113734 | JGI IMG/M metagenome (GOLD analysis project Ga0164318, IMG submission 113734) | Subseafloor sediment microbial communities from Guaymas Basin, Gulf of California, Mexico - Guay9, Core 4571-4, 0-3 cm | ecosystem: Environmental > Aquatic > Marine > Hydrothermal vents... | reverse complement strand
CAAGTCAAGGATTTAGAAAATGGGGAAAAATATTTACTTTATGTTGTTGATGCTCATCATCATATAGGTAGAGAAGAATCCGTCGTTAATACCCCTGACGGAACTTATCGTTTCTACGAACGTGTTGGGCAATATATTTTAAAGTACTTTAAAGACAAATCACAAAGTGAGCTAAGGAAAGATTACCGCTTATTACCTGAGCGTATAATTCCAGATACCTTTAGTACGAATCTTTTTTCTCTTCACAAAACCTGGAGTCTAAACAATATTGGTTGGCTTGTGGATAAAACAATTGTTTTTCCTTTAAATGATATCTATGCAAGGAATACAAAACCGCAATTTAAAAAAAGTAATAATATAATTGCTTCTATTACTACAAATGCACCCAACTCGGTTAGATTAATGGGTTTTGCTCGTCTTAATCCAAAAGATGGGCATTTAAGTATACAAGAGCTTCACAGATCATTTTTTACTTTAGGACTTCGTGGATTAAAACTACATCCAATATCTCAAATGTTTGTAGATGAAATTAATACAGAACCGACACTATCTTTAGCTAAAGAGGCCGTTAGATTAGGACTACCTATTATATTTGATGCTCGGTTTTATTCTACTGCAGAACGCATAAAGGATCTTGCAGAAAAAATAATTACTGAACTTAAGTTAGACTTAAACAAATATCCTTTACAAATTAAGTTTATTATAGCGCATTGCGCACGATCTTTTAGTGACAGAAAATTTTTTGAAAATATATTAAGAGCACCATATTTGTTCGGAGAGACATCTACATTATCTGGAGATGATATTCCTATTTTCTATGAGAATGCTTACAAATACTTGAATACAGATAATTCTTTAATGTCATGGTCAGATAAAATAATTCTAGGTAGTGATTATCCTCTCATGAAAGAAATTCAACTAATCGAACATATCCTATATTTGTTTAGTAGCTCTTTCTTTGATGCAACACATGCAACAATTTGTGATGTACAAAAAATACTCGCAACAAACATTCTCAAGCTACTAAAACCACTTTCGATTATGTCTGGAGCCTCGAATTCAAATGGTAAATCTCTTACTGCTGAACTTCCCATGCATAACCGAGAATCATTACTACATCGAATTTTATCGCTTATCAAAAACGAAGTAGTAACAATAGCCTCCTACGATCCTTTAATTAGTGGAGATGGTTGTAAAGTAGATATCAATAGATTTCTCCTATCAATACATGACAAAAGTGCATTGAATTATCTTTTGTTCTTTGAGCAGAATGAAAAGTCCTCAGTAATAGAAATACCTCGGAGTATGATAAAAAATATGAATTTTTATGCAGACTTTCAGTTAAATTCAAATCTTTACGATTTCTTGAAAAATATAGATAAATTTGATTAGTAAATCTAGAAACATTCATATTCTCTATTTCATATACATTGTAAGAGTTGCGGGGTTTTATTATGTCTGAAAAATACGAATTTAAAGTAATTGATGGCGGGGATCTAAAAGGATACGTGTATATGAATCCAGAAGATATGTCCGCATTGGGGCTCACAACATTAAGTGTAATCATTTTTGAGGATGCAATTGGGAACATCGGTGCAGGGCAAGTGAGAAAAAATGATAATGTTGAACTAGGAACAATTCTTGTTGATAAATTTATTCTAGAAGGCAGTCATATAAAGCATGGTGACGTTGTGACTATTAGAAAATATGATAAAGAAATTGTTGGCATTGAACGAGTGGAATTTGTATTAGAACCTCTTTCTCCAGAGCTTACAGGTGAAGAACTTAAAGCTCTTGCAGAAGAGCATATTGCTTCTCTCAAATCAATTCTTGATAATAGAATAGTATTTCCTGGAATGGAAGTATATTGGTCGGATGTTGGAATTGTAGTTCATATTGTTCCAATAAAGCCTAAATTAAAAGGTGATGAATTGGGATTATTATCTTGGGAAGCTATTGAATATGTATTTGGTATTAAAGGTATTGCTGAACGTTTTAATGCTATACTGTTAATAGACACATCTGGCAGTATGAAAAGGGAAGACCTTATTGTTAGAAACATTGCTACAGTAATAGAAAATCTAAAAGATTATGCTCGCAATGACCCATCATTTCAAGCATTTTTAAGTCAGTTTAAAGAGGGTAAAAATGTTTCCCGAATTTCAGGTGCAGCTCTTGCAGCCCAGTTATATCTCCACAGGAAAATTGAACGCGGTTTTGGCGAAAAAGTGGCTGTTGTCACATTTTCAAAAGATGCAAAAGAATTAGTTTTTCGTCCTCATGATTCTAATACCTTGGTTCCATGGGTGTCTTGTAAAGGTGAAGGCGCAGAAATAGGTATAAAAGTTGTGTCTCGTTTTATTATCGAGCGTTGCCAAAAAGCTAGTGGACTTACAAACATGGGTGCAGCTTTAGAAAAAGCAGCTCAAATAATACCAACATTTCCACCTAATCAAAATGGAAAACGATTTCCAGTCATGATTTTAATGCTTACGGATGGAATACCTACAACAGGACGAAATCCCATTGATGTTGTTAATGAACATTTTGCATATAGTAAGGATATCGTAATCTACACTCTTGGGATTGGACAAGCTGATGAGATTGATGAGGACCTTCTAAAAGAAATAGCAAATCTAGGCCATGGTGAATTCTCTCATTGTGACGATCTTGGTGAATTAATGGACTGGTTTGATAAGCTTGCGCAACGATTCACTAGAGTATTAAGTACTTCCTAAGCCTCTTTTATTGTGAAGAAGACTATAGGTTCTGTATTTGCTGGAATTTCAAAATTATTTTGATAAATCTTTCCGTTAATTTTTATCTTTCTTACTTGATTATCTACTGGTGGTTCGTAGATAATAGAGTCCAATCCTATCTTTTCATTAGCTTTTAGTTCAATATTTTTGTATGTTCGTGTTGATACAATTTCGTCATTTTCCATTATGAATATGACCACAGATAAATTACTTGCAGTTTGTTTGGACTTTATAATAGGCTTAATAATAATTTTACATGGTGCAAGTAGGAAATCAGGAATAGGTTCACCATCATCAAGTTTTGAATCAAGAATCATATCTATTTTAATTGTTTTATCAACTTCTATTTTGAATAATTGTGTTTTTAAAATGATGCTTTTTTCTTTATCGAGAATTTCTGCTTTTGTTATAGTATATTCTTCGTAAATCGCTGAGAGTGGTAATTGTGTTTCGATAGCATAGAGATGCCTATTTGGTTTAAGTGGAATTTCTTTAGTTTCAATAAAGTTTAATTTTTTAATTGCTATCGTCACTCTAAGATACAAATTTTTAATGTTTTCACCGTCTACAAAGAATACTAATTTTTCTTTTTTTCCTACAGACAACGTATTAGGTTTTTTTAATTCTATAACGTATCCGCTTAGTTTTATAACTTCAATTAGTCGTTCATACCTATCTACCAATGTGTTGCTCTTAGTATCACGTATCTCGGCAACTACTCTTATTACATCTCCAATCATAATGGTAGATGAAACAATTACCTTATCTGTTTCTAAGACTAAATCTTTTTTAGAATCAAGCTTAATTTTGTTCAGTATAACTTCTTTTTGGGATGTTATCAGCTTTATAATACACTCATATTCACCTTCAAAGTCAGTCCTTTCAATTCCAATATTAAATTTTATAGATTCTCCTCTTCTAACGATTCTGGGCCCTTCAATAAATTTTATTTTAACTGGTACTTCTGCAGGGCCAATCTGGTATGATTTTGTTTCAAAGAACCCTATTTGTTCACCATCTTGCGTTGCAATGAATTCTAATTTAAAATAATCAATGTCTGTAATAAGTAAATCTTGTGGTATTGTCCATTCGAATGAAAAACGTTTTTCTTTAATACACTGAATATTTCTTGAAAAAATAGTCATCTTTCCACTTTTTTCAGTTATAAAATTAATTTTTATTTCAGCATCAACGTTTCTTTTTGGATCTGGAATGGCAGCAAATTGTATAATTAAACGATCTCCAGGAACGTATTTATCTTTAATAGGCCTTACAATAGGTGTTTCTTCAGAAAAACGTTCAAACTCTATTTTCATTTTTCTAGTAGTTAGCGTTAGGATATTTGAGCGGGCAGTACCAATAATTTCATTACTTTCATTCTTTAAGATTGCTTGTAAATATACAGATTCTACATCTCGTATTTTTTGAGGTATCTTATCTACAACAAGTGGTTGAAAATCATTTTCATCTAAATATATCTTCGAGCCACTAATGTTAGTAACTGTTTTAGAAATTTTTGATAAAATTAAGTTTAATCTAGGAAGAACTATGGAGACATCTACTGTAATTTTTTTCGGAAACTCCTCATCTGAAAAAATCTCTATACTAAATGGGAGTGGTGTATCAACATCCAAACCAAAAACATCTGTTGAGATTCTTAAATTGATTTTCTTAACAGATATATTCTTCTCAGCACGTATTACACTTCTATTGATTAAAAGCGCGCATCTTATTGTAATATTTTCACAATTAGCTGGTTTGAAATCATCAGAAAAAACTTTAATTTTTCTACTAGGTGGTAAGATGGGGATTACACGTGACGTTTTGTTAATTTCTTCATTATTACATTTAATGATGGTTGCAAGGACTATGTTTCTTAATATTTGCTTACTTCTGTTTTCTGCGATTATCTTATATTGAAATTTTTGATTGGTGTATACCATTTCTGGGGCTTGAATCTCTACAGATATGTATTTTTCTGGAGCTAAAAATTCAGGAATATTTGGGGTGTCTTCTAATGGGTCATATGTTGGGATCATAGTTACTTTTTTCAAAAGATTATGCAATTCCAGAAGTATGTTTTCAATACTCTTTTCGCTTAATACATATCTATACAAAAGAAAATCTGCTGGTGAGACCATGCTTTGCCATTTTTTTCCTCCAAATATCGAAACCAGTATAGCTCTTATATATTCTGAGGTTATTAACTCTTTAGACTTTAATTCATCTTTAATATAATATAGCATGCCAATTACTGCATCATTGAGATATCTATTCTCTTCTAATGACCCCTCAAACACCTTTTTATTATAGACATCAGAAAATTCAGGCCACTGTAGAAAAATTGTATCATCTGGATAGAATGTTCCTTTTAGACCAAGTTTTACTGCTTCCTCCCTATTTTTTACAATAGTTTTTGAATTTATTTTTGGGATGCCGTTGATACCTCTCTCATAATATATTTTTCTTGCTTTTTCTGCTAATGAATCTAAAATAATCGCAATTGCAATTTGTCTTGCAATACTGAATTGAGTATCAAAAAATCTAACCTCAACAGTTTCATGAATGGTGAATGGATATACATCTACAAGCCGCCCTTGCTCTTTTCTCCTCTGCACTTTCTCCATAAAGTATTCAACATCTGGTTTTGTAAGTGGTGGCAAGTAATAGAAAGGTGAATCTGGCCCTAGTTGTGCTATATTTTTTAGCAATCGAATACTTCTTATGCAACGTGGTGCTATTACTTGCCTATCTCTGATTTTGATTAACGGATCACTTGTTGTGCCATTCTCGAACGGTGAGTTGACTGATATCGCAATTAGATGGGGCACATAGTTTCTTATCATATTATAAATAGCAAGTCTTAGATATTGTTCTTCACAACCAATGTGATGGTGTTCTCCGAAACTTAATCCTATAGAATAACTCTTTGCTGGATTAAGACCGCATGGTATTAAAATATATGGCGTGTTTTTCTCTACCGCATTAATTGCTGCGTGAATTAATGTTTGAAGCCACCATCGTAGTTCTTCAACTGATGTGCACGGCGGTGTACTTAGCTCAATAATAAATGTCCTAGAGATATGCGGATCTCTTGAAATGAGATCTACATCTTTAATTTTGATTTTACCTTTATCTGGTAGCTTATAGCTTATTGAAAAAGCCAATCCCTTTCTTTCCTGATGATGCAATCCTGTTTTCACAATTTTTTGCTTTATTTGTAGGGGGGCGTTACTTATTGCGTTTCCTATAAATATGCTCGCATCTTTTATTATTTGCTTGAATTTATCTATAAAATCCTCCTCACTAATCCAATCGCCGTTCCGTTTCACAATTCCTATTTCTAATTCTATCCCATGTGGAAAGTAAAATTCTACGTCGTGAGTAATCTTAGTAGAACCGAACTCCTTCGCCTCCTCACAATAAGCATTCGAGTAACTCATAAAATATATCCTTTTTATCAACTAAATCATTCCTAATAAATATGTTACTGACTTTTGCATTAATTCTATTTAATTGAATAATGCGTGATAGCACGCCACATATAAATGAATTTGTAAATTCTATATCCTTAGAAATAGTAACATTCAATTTTTTATTGTTTAATGTTGGTTTTTCTGTTATACAATCTTTCAAATGTTTTAACATGTCCTCTGTGTTAACAATAATATTTGATTTTAGGAAACTTGTTTGCAGGTATGGCTGTATTAAAATTATTCTCCATTTGAAATGTTCACCAGAGGATTTTTCATTTGCCTTTTTGAATATGCTTTCTAGTTTTAGTTTTAATAAGTCTATGCATGATTGATGAATCCCATTAGCATCATTTGTTTTTAACATGCCTTGGGGGATGTTTAGTATTATAATGTTCTTATCATCAAGTCGATTGGATAAATCTTTTAGGTCTCCTTTATTAAACAAATCTACAATTATTACTAATGTGGCTTTTTTATCATAATGTGTACTAAAAAGTTCTATGAATGTGCTGTATTGTAAATCTTTGTATGTTTTTTCAAGAAGCGTAATCTCATTATTTAATTTATTAACAGCTGATTTTAATTCTTCAAGAGTCATGTTCATTTTATACCCTCTTATAGAATGCGGGGAACCACCATACCTTTTTGCCTTTGACCGTACCACTTATTGCTAATCCATTTTCTTCAAGATAATTTAGAACTAACTCTGCATGGTCATTAGACCATCCCGTTTCGAGTAATATTTGTTCTTTTGTTAATTCGCCATTATGTTTTGCTGCAATATCCAAAACTACTTTATAATCTCCTGAAAGGCCAATTCCTTTGAAAAAGACCATTTTAATGCCTTCTACTTCTTTAATTCCGTAAACTAATTTTTCCTTGACAAGTTTTCTTATTACTTCTTCGATATCGTTTGAACTTGCCATAACTCCCATACTTTGAATTTCTAAGACAACATCTGCAAGTGGCATTACACCACCATGTACGTCTGATTGCTTTGCAAGGAAAAGTAGCGCCGTTTCAATTGCTTGTTTTTTCTTACCTTTTCTAATCCATTCTTGAACAAGATATGAATAGAGCTCCCGCCAAATTTTATTTTCATCTACTTTTAGTAATTTAGCAACCTCTTTTACTTTATCTTCTACTGCTAAGCTTTTGAAACCTCTTTTCTTTGCTATAGAAATTATCTCTTGTAATTGATCTGGAAGCATCTCACTAAGCGAAACTCTGTCTAGTTGGATTAGTTGTGATGTATATGCATCAGGGAACACTCTTATTTTTTCTTCCTTTGGTTTATAACCTTCAGCAGAAACGATAATATTGTAAGTCCCTGCTGGTATCTTTATGGTAACCGTTCCATCAGGTTCAACAGTGTATTTTTTGTTGTTGATTATGACATTGGCATCAGAAACTGGCTTTTTCTCATTGTCAATAATTTTTAAAATTATCTCGCCACTTTTTAGTTCACTAATTTTGCTTTCCTCACTAGTAATTCCCGTTATAATCGCCTCGCTCTTTTTAGATAACTTTTTACTGCTAATGGCTTTCTCTTTAATCACAAATAGCTTTGAAATTTCTAACGCAAGTTCTTGTTTTTTTAACCAACCATTCAACTGTAGTGCATTAACTCCTTTCTCAAAATAATCCCATACTTCCTTGAATAAGAATAAATTATTCTCATTAATTTTAGCTGTTATCTGTGAAAGTAATGTTAATTCAGTTCTAATTCGATATCGTAAATTCTCACCAAACTGCTCCCAAAACATATCTAATGGCTCAAAAGGGAACTCATATGAATGGAAAAATGAAACTTTTTTCTCCTTCTTTAATCTCATTAATGTATAAACTAAGCTTTTTTCAATTTTCTCTTTATTAAGAATTACATAAACTGGAATTAATAATCGTATGACGCTTTCGGGTTCTTCAAAATTATATGTTAATAGATGATTATTTATTGTGTGTATTGAGACATTTAAATCACTTATAATTGATTCTATTTGCTGTAGAACTTGTGCATACAAATTATTAAGGTGTGCTTTTTTCTCAACTAATGGTTGAATTACCTCCATTTTTCTTCTTTCAATATCATGTATTTTTCTTTGCTCTTCTGTAATAAGCCTAGAATATCTTTCGCGGATGCTTCTAATAGATAGCTCTGCTTGTCTCCTTATATTTTGTATTTGAGGATTTCTGGTGCTTCCTAGATATGTCTGATAGTACCATAGATTGTAATCTCTCCATTGTATTATTTTCTTTATCTCTTCATTCATTTTTAGTTCGAGTTCTCTAACTCGTTGTTCAACCTCTGATTGTATTTGATAAAGCTCTCCATTATATCTACTGTTCCACATATCTATCTCTAGATCTATTTTTCTCATAGTGTTATTAAAGCGTTCAATAAGCTCTTTTTTCAGCTTTTGAAGTAATTCTTTATGAACTCTAATCGATTCTAAATCTTTTTTCAAAGCATCATAGATTTTAACCACATCATTTTTTCGAATCTTGGGATTTTCTAAAATAATGGAAAAGTCTTCTTTTGGAGTATTTTGTGCGTATCCTATGATAGATTGTACTTCTCTAACCCACTGTGGTGGGAAAAGACCTAGTATCCGTCTAGTCTCTAGTTTACACTTCAAATCATTTAATTCAAGAAGTATTTGTGAGAGAGATATATCACTTTCAACTTGACTAATTAAATTTACAATTGTATCTATCTTCTTATTAAAAAAAGGCATCTCTAATACGCTTGAAACGAATTGATGCTCGTCAAAAATAAGATATTTGCTATTCTGAATTCTAACTAAATTAACAGGATAATACACTTTTAAAATGCCTAACAATTGTTTGTCAAATTTTTCATATGCGTGTATTAGTAGCGCGGCAAATTCAAAATCTTTTGGTATTGGTAGTATATTCTGTATTATCTTGTTGCGACGAATAATCTGGTATGCAAATGGAAGTGTATATTCCTTAAACTGCATCTCCTAGTTCTCCATGTTTTGCTTTTGATACTATCTTACGGAATAACATAATTATTTTTTATGTTGTTGGTTTTAACTTACTTTCGTTAATTTATTAAAGCCAGAATCCATAAATAATGTGGGAATAGTAATGCTTGTATTTCGTAATAAGGAAACTGGCGAAGAATATAATATATTAATTGCTGACGCTTTTGTGTCACTTGGATCCACTTATAGTGGAAATTATTTAACATCAAATGATCCACCAAAACTATTCAAGTTCGTAGAAAAGTTATCACGCGCATTAAAGACATTTATCACAGATCAAGAAAATATACCGTATGACCTTTACAAAATCAGTTTTCCGTCTTTCTTAATGATAAATTCCTTTGGAACATTTGTAAATCCAGAATCACGGTTAATCGACCTTTATTTAATCTCCCCGATAGTGCTTGAATCAAAATCAGCACCAGATAGTGGTCTAAACCGAATTTCTTCGGAGAGTCGTAATAAACAATTAATTGATACCTGGTTAAACAATAAATCATATTCACCCATATTAGATGCTTTATATCCCTTATCTGAAGAATCACAGCAAGATATTATTCTAAAGGAGTTACAAACAGGTAACCATGTTGGATTTATAATTCACGAAAATCTTGTAAATAAGCTATCGCCCTTGATTAAGGTTCTATCCAAAACGAAGCTACCCATCTTTGTTCTTACAACCGATGTTAATAACATTCAGTCCATCTCTTCATGGAATATACAAGTACCTATAGTGCTTGTACCAACAAAACCAAACTTCAGTGTAGTTGAATTACTTCAACTGATTAGTGAACATGCAGATCTATACACTGTGCTACCAACATATAACTATAGTTTATTCCTTCATGTAATGTCCGCAATAGATCTTATGGATGATAGTCATCAAAAGAAATTACTTTCAAAACTTCTATTTTCAACATATTTTCCATATTCCAGAGCGTCTGATGTTACATCCTCACTTTTATATCTGTTAGCACGCTTTTTTAAAACGCCTGTGCTTCTTGATATCCTTTATAGGAATCTAATGGATGTTATTGGATATTTTAATTACTATAATGGTAGGAATCCAAAGAGCGCTAAACTTGTGTATAAAGATTCTAACATGTTGTTTGCAAAACATACTATATTCAACTTCATGATGCCATTTGTGCTTTCTCCAGATGTGGCGGCCATAAAAACAATTCGTTTTCAAATATCAGATAGTAGTAGCTCTATACAAAAGATCTATCTGACCCTGTCTTCTCCACGTTTTAATCTTTTACCACTTGTTGTTGATATTCATGAGCCATCACTAACGGTTATTTCATCACAAACCGCAGGAAGATTGCATGCATCACGAAGCAAATTTTCATCAGTTCTAAATGAAATTAAAGCTATAGAAGTGAGTACCCCACATGGACTTGTAAAATCATTAACTAACTTTTTACGATACATGAATGTTACTAACAAAAAACCGTTTTTAGAAAAGATACTGTTTCGCATAAAATATGGCTTTGTTCCTCCTGATGGTATTTATATGACAAGAGCAGATATGACTTTATTTAAATTAAAGAACGATGACATCATAAAAATAATCAGTAATATTGAAAATTCGGAAGCAAAAAGTCATGTATATTCTCATGTTAAAGAGACAACTTTAATATCAAACAATAACCTTCTAGTATCCCCTGAGTTAGCTAGTTTTTTAAATTTGCAACAAGATTCATGGGTTATTGTAGAGCCTTGTAAGAAAAAAATAGTTCCCGTAGAACAGATAACCTTTGACGTTGAAGAAGTCTCTAAATCTATTGATATAGTAGAACTGGAGCATAGATTAGAATCATTTTTGAAAAAGATGGACAAACTATTATTATACAAGAATCAAAGCGTAATTTATACATATAATAAGTTACCAATCAAGCTAAACATAAGTTCATTATCACCTCATGAGCCCGATGCAATTTATAAACTCTCATCAGATAGAGCTTTTACTATATCTCTAAATATAAAAGGGAAAAAGAAGCATCTCTTGATTTTAGCTTTTGATACATCGAAAAATGGTAACTTGAACGATATTAATGCTGGCTTTTTATCCGATTTAGAAAAGGAAATACATCTATCACAAAACAAAATATCACGATACACAATTTTAAACATAGTTTTTGCGTTGTTCACTCAAATTTTCCTGAGAGAAAACCTTAGTGTAGAACAATTATATGCGTTTACAGTTGGGTCAACAGAACACCAGTTTACTTTTAAAAAACAAGATATGGGTACAAATCAAATATTGTTTTTGAAAAGTAGAAATGAATTATATACAGCACTAAAGCTCATTCAAAACTATCTTGGTATGATAAAAAATGCTTTAAAAGAAGAGCTCAACATTGACCTACTCTTTTCCCTTATAGATCGTGCATTATTAAATGTTCATACTAGCGATATATATCCAGTTATTTTTATTTTCACTACATTGTCAAAAGATCTATTATCGGAGTTAATAGCAAAGGCAGATGATTTATCAAAGCGCATAAATTGCACCATAAACATCTTAGTATTCAATGGTGAGCTTGAAAACAAATCATATCGTATTAGTAAACATATAAACGTGTTATATGTTTCTTCCCTAGACTTGGTACTCATAAAACAATGGCTATCTGAAGTTCTAAAATAATTTTTAATTATAGTTAAAAAACTCAAATTATTTTTGAAATATCGAATAATCAATCTAAAAATTATGTTTTTATTTATTAAAATTATTGCCACATGTGAAAATTAATAGTAAAATATAATAGTTGTGATACCTATAGAATTTATTTAATACGTTAAGAAAAAAGAAAAAATAGTATAAAAAAAGAAAGAATGGGGTACCCCAGAGGAGCGGCCAATTATGAAAGATCTTATTTATAAAAATATGTGTGTAAAAATATGTGTCACATTGCTCATTATCACCATGCTAATTATGTTCGCCCCTAATAGTAATACTCAGACCTATAATTCAACTCCTACTAGCACAATAAACAGTCCAAGTTCTTTTATCGAAAGTGGTGTAAGTGACTATACAAATTTATCAGCACCTCTCACTGTTAACTCATACGCATACGGCCAAAATAATTCACAATTTTTGGAGATGTACTATATTAGTTCTAATGGTACTCTTTTTAATGCATCAGCACAAATGATATTGCCAGATGATTGGTCTGGGTATTATCTCTATGTATATGTCTATGAGATAAGTGAAAATAGAAGCTGGGTTTTAAACCCTGGTTTTCAAGATTCTCTTGCTAATTGGACCACTGGACAATATGATAATCCTGCACATACAAATGTAATTCAAGTGACATTTGCTGATGATGGCCATGATATTGGTGATGACGCTGTAGAATTCTTTATTGATGGATATGATCGTGGAGATGGATTTTATACATATGATACATCTGATAGTGGGTGGGTAGACCAGACATTTACAGTACCAAGAGGCGAAATCATATGGGCTGGCTTAAAACTCGATTACGAGGCATGGACTGACAGTATCTGGGGAATGACTGGTATGTTTCGTTTATATGTTAATGTAGAAGGTACGCTTGTCTGGAGTAAAAGCTTTGATGATATTGCTGCTGAAAGTACCTGGTATTCCACAGATTTTATAGAAGTGCCGACATCACTCTTTAATTTACCAACAGACCAGAATATTAGTATACGTGTTGGATTGGAAGCAACACAAAGTGTAAGTTACAGTCCAGATATACAACCACACGCTAGGGTCGATAATGTATATTTATATCTTCTAGCGCGAGCCAAACCTAGTGATATAAATCTAAAAATGAACGGCATTACAGTTCAAGATATATTAGGACCAAATGGTGAAGTCTACGGATTTGGAAACGCGTCACAAAAACCAAGTACTCCTTTCACGAAATCTCCTGTATTGGCTAATTTCACATGGAGCCCAACACCAAATCCACCAGACCCAAATCTTGACATTTCTGTTCAGTTAAAGGCAGATGTTGCGCTTAATGTATCTTATACCTCTGTAACCTATTATGATTATGATATTTCAAAGGTTGGTAAGAAATTCTCGGTGAGTAATAGCAACCCTGCTGAATGGATTTACTATACTTATGTTGCAGTACCCACTTATTATGGTGATTATATCTTTAATATGACTATACCTGATGATTGGACGATTCTTCATGTAGGAACACCACTAAACCCCTCTCAAAATAGTATCAATAAAGTTCTAGGTGGAAAGTATGGTGATGGTTATATTGAGGTCCATGTAGATAATGTTACGAACTCACCAAACGGGTTCTGGTACTTTAAAGCTCAGAGTCCATCTTATATTGAGGATATATGGATTCAAAAATATGACTCAACTACAAGCAGTTGGATAAATACTACTGATTACCGAGTTCCTAATATTACAAGAGTAGTCGCAAGAATACGAGGTCCTCTTGGTGTACCATCAGATGTTACTACGTTTAAAGCTAATTTAACAATTATTCACCCAAATGGGACAATATGGTATACCGAAGAAAAATATCCCAATTCAACGGGGTATGTTGTGTTTAGTGAAGTTACTATTGGTGGCCTTAACACAACTGCTGGAGTTTATACTTATGCCGTGAAATGGGCTAATGATAATGAGTGTGGCATTAAATCTAAAGAATTTCATATATATCATGCAACAACACTATATCCAAGATACAACTTCTATGATTCTCTATTCGGTGATGTAATATATGCACAAGTGCGATATGTTGATACAGATAGTAATAAAATAATTACTGAAGCAAATGTTGTAAGTAATTGGTCAACAGATGTTGTTATTTATGATTTCGTTGAACAAAGAGGATGGCATGAAGGAGAACTAAATACGACTAAATTACCCGAAGGCGGTTATTATACAGTGGTTGTTAATGCATCTAAAGACTACTATGACCCAGCCCAGACTACATTCACAGTACATGTAGTTGCTGACACAGAAATATACTCTCCAGAAGCACCTAGTGTCTTACAACCATGGGGATTTAACATTACTATAAACGTACATTACTATAGAAAGATAGACGGGGTTGGCATCACTGGTGCTAATGTGTATCTAAATTGGAGTCCTGGCTATTATTCATATGTTGATAACAATAACGGTTGGTATACTATCGAATTAAATACAACTGCTTATTCATTAGGCACAAAATTCCTTAATATCACATTAACCAAACCAGGACATAAAACACAGACATTGATTATTGCAATTAGATTGCGGTTCCATGATTCATTCTTTTATAATGACCCCGTAGAAACTACAGGATATACTGATAACATAACAGTGTACCTTCATTATACTGATCTAGAGACTGGCGATGGCATAACAAACGAGTCTGGGAAACTAAAGATGACAATCCTAATGACGTCACCAACAAAGTCAAGTGATTTTCAATATTGGATAGTTGAAAACGGAAGTGGTGTTTATACCTTATGGATTAACGCATCATCATTAGAAGTTGGTGTAAAGTATGTATTTAATGTTAATTTCACATGGTATGGTACACCCTATCATGCCAATGCATCTTTGTCATTTAGTGTACTAGTCCGTGGCACGAGAACACAGGTAATTTATGATCCTCTGGGTCAAATCCCTATTGGTGATACGTTTAACTTAACATTCTATTATATTGATATAGACGCAAACCAAGGTATTCCCAATGCAACAAATCCATATGGGCCATATGTTCGATTTGATCTTTCAAGTCCTAATGGCACTATAAGTTACACATTTACAGAAATTGGTAGTGGAAAATATATTGTAACAATAAATACCTCTCAGTTCTCAAAAATTGGTAGATATGTATTTGTTGTTAACTTCACATGGGAAGGAAACTATCCACCACAGTATGAGGATGTTAACAACACTTTTGTAAGTGTAGTTATTCGCACAAGGCTTACTGAACTGCGATATACATTGCCATCAGTAACACGTTGGGGCGATAATATTACTATACTAGTTCGTTACATTGACCTTGATCTAGGTATACCTATATTCACAACAAATATTTCTACAGACTGGCCAAAATACAGTGTAATTTCATATCCAAATGGTAGTTATGGCATTGTACTGAATACATCTGTTCATGATGCTGGTGTCTATAGTTTGTCGATTTTTGCAAACAAAACAAATTATGATCCAAAGCAGGTTATTTTGAGTATACAGCTCACAAAGCGAAATATGAATTTATTTGCATCGCAACAAACAATATCAATAGTCTGGGGTACCCCTATAAACATTAGTGTATACCTTAATGATTCTATAAGTGGATTGTCCATATCAGATGCCATTGTAAACTACAGCTGGGTTGGCGGCGAAGGTACATTTACATCATATAATAATGGTACATATGCTATAACTCTTGATACAACAAATGCGTCTACTGGAATATATGTTCTCACAATTACAGCTATAAGGGACAATTATCAGACTGTATTGGGACAAATATCAATTGCTATATCACAAGTAGATACAGTATTGGTGGCTAATGAAACAGTAATAAGTGTTTATTATGGCACTAATATAACAATTCGTGTTGGATATTATACGGCTAATGGTAGCGCTCCATTGCAAAATGCTTATGTCTCATACTCCTGGGAAGGTGGAAATGGTACGCTTCAAGAGGTATCTCCAGGAATTTATGAAGCAAACATATCTACTACTGCTCTCGAAGTTGGTGCCTATACGATTTACATCTCTGCAAGCAGTACTAATTATCAGACTAAAGTAGCTCAAGTATCCGTTGACCTAAAGCCTAGACCTACTAGTATTGGAAGTTATGGTGATCCAATTATCTCTGTGATTTGGGGTCAGGCAATTGATTTAACCTTTAATTTGACTGATGCTATCACGAATGAGCTTCTCCATGATGCAAACTTTACTTATAATTGGCCTGCTGGAATTGGATACTTTGGAGAAATTGGTAATACTGGAAACTATTCAGTATCTCTTGAAACAACATCCTTAGGACCTGGTACATACACTCTCACAATAGTCTCAAATAAACAAGGTTATCATTCTGATGTTCTTGAATTACCAGTGATTATACAAGCTGTACCTATGAGTATTAATGTAGCTAATGTATCAATCTTTGCTGCAAATGGAACATTCATACATGTGTTCAATGAAAGCGAAGTATTCATACCAACTGGAGATGTTGCAGTATTTATTTTGAATTTGACAGACTATTACAACAAACAAGTAGAAAATGCAACTGTAACATATCGATGGGAGTTTGCTTTTGGTAAGATGAACTATCTCTCTAATGGTCTATACACATTTACCTTAGATACACATCTTATACCACTTGGATTATATGTTTTCACCATTACTGCATCTGAAGCATATCATGAGACAGTAACTCTGAAGATGTATGTGAATATAATACTAATACCATCGGATATTATTGCGCCAACAGAACTTGTCTTCGACGAGTTTTCTGTAATTAATATAACTGTCCTGTATAAAGACATATGGCATGGTCTTCCCATCACAAATGCGACTGTGGCTATGGTTGTAGAGGATAGTGGAAAAGTACTGGAAGTTAGTGAACTTGGGAATGGATATTATAGTGGAATTCTTTCTGAAGGTTTGTCTGAAGGTGTTTATAGAATAACAATTACTGCTAGAAAGCAGAATTATGCATTTGTTAACACAACTATTACAGTATATATTCGTAGTGGCGGTGGTGTTCTTTCATTTTTAACTCCTGTCGGCGCCGTTAGCGGAATACTAGCATTTATAGGATTTATAGGTTATATAGCCTATGCAAGATACTTTAGTATACCTCCTCTTGTTAGAAAAATAAATGCACTCCTTTCAGCAATTCGTAAGAATAAGCGATTGCCAACACTTAAAGGCATCCAGTCAAGAGAGAGCCTTGTTTTCAATGACCTAAAGCAGTACTATCAGTTAGTATCGGACGTGGTACCGCCAGACTTGTTAAAAGATAAACTTGTATATCCAATAGCACTTGTTGAAATAACTTCACTTGAAGAAGAAATTAGAAAAGACTTAGAGGAGATACCCGGATTATCAGAAGAAGAAAGGGAGAAACTCTTTGAATCACTTACAAAAATACCACCTAAAGATCGAAAATGGTTCTTAGAAGATCTAAAGAGACAGATGCGTGAGCGTGGAGAGTTGCCTCATGAAGAAGAAACTACTAAAGAATCATCAGAAGAAGCATCTACAGAAGATAAAGCATCAGCTGATAGAGATACAGATGAAACATCCAAAGAAGAGGGAAACACATAAAAACTATTAAACTACTAAATCTGAAAATTATTATTCTTTAATTTCCTTTTCTTTATATACGGTGAAATTTCATGATTCATAATGTATTTGTGATAAAGTATTCTACGCGAGAAATATACTTTCATAAGCAGTATTGGCATTATACGGTTTCAAATTATCAATTACGACAATTTTTAAGTTCTCTGAAACAATTACAAAAGGCAACGGGATATTTTCCCAACATGCCTATTTATATTTCGGATGCACAGTTCGTTTATTATCTAGACGGAGATATACTTTTTGTATTTGTATCAAACAGCAATGATTCACCTACGCTCATAAAAGAACGAGTACTTAATTTAGTTAGATACTATAGAAAATTATTAAAAGAGTATTCTTCAGGGAATGTACAACAATCTGAATTCTGGAAGAAATTTGAAGAATTATTAGACGAACAAGTAATAACGAAACTTAAAGTATCTCTTGTTGGAGAAGGTGGTGTTGGAAAAACAACCCTTTTGAAGTTAATTAGAGGTGAAACGCCTCCAACAAAATATATACCAACGATTGCTGTTGGTATTGAAGAGGTTGAAGCAACTAGATACGGAACTTATTCTATTGTTGTATGGGACTTCGCTGGACAGGAACGATTTAGAAGACTTTGGCGTCTATATTTCAAAGGAAGTGATATTGTATTTCTTGTTTGTGAATCAACGTTACGCGGTGTAATGGCTGCTAAACAGATACTTGATTTCATAAGAAGTGAAGTTGTTAATTTACATTTATGGGTTATTGCAAATAAGCAGGATTTACCAGGCGCATTACCACCCACATTAATAGGTAAGATTCTAGGAGTAAAAGCCTTTGGCATGGTTGCTACAGACCCAGATAACAGAGAACGGATATTACAAATTCTTAGGAGTGCTGTTGCTGAATATATTGGTGACAAGAAAAAAGCAACATTTCCACCTGTAAATCTACCTGCTGATGCAAAAAGAAAATATAGTATGAAGGTTAAAAATTATTAAGAGGGTGAAATATTGCCTAAATGTTTAGTTGTAACTCGTTGGGATGATAAAACTGGTGTTGTTCTTGTAGCTAAATATCCCGAAGATTTTGAAGTTAGTTCTGATGATTTAATGCGTATTTTTACAGCTCATGCTATGGGAAGTCCAGAACCGGGTTTTCTCACTATGAGATTGGAAGAATTAAGATTGAATGTTGCAAGCTATTATACAGGAATGGGTCGGGAACGTGAACAATACAACATAATGTTATTCTTAGACCTGGATGAGGACCCTACAACATTTGAGGATCCTCTTATTGATGCAGCAAAAAACATCCTTGATAATATTGATAAGCCAGAACTTCCTGAAGTATTGGAGTGGAATTTTAATCTTTTGTCTAAACGATTTACTTTTACTGCAGAGCAATATATTGCAAAAGTTTTTGCAAGTGAAGACTCTAGACTAGTATTTTACAAATTACATGAAGGCGGCATGGATCTAGACACGTTAAAAGAATGGCTGGAATTACAGACTGGAAAATATTATTCAGATATCAATTTAGTACTTGCTCCTCTAGTTAAGGCTAACTTAATAGCTAGAGATTGGGTTCCAGAAATTTCTAAAGATTGTGTTTTTCTGGTTATGGATGCTTATGGTGCGCGTATCCCTGCAGAACGAATTATAAGTGCTGCTAAATCTCATGAGATAGATGCTGAACTTGCAGAACGATATCTTCTTGATGTGTCCAATTTCTTTAATAGCTACCAAGTTACTGAAGAGGAACTTATAAATATTGCACAAGTAATTAGCGATCCAAATATGTACTTAGTGGTTAAGACTCTAAGGGAAAGTATAATCCCTCGTGACGATTTAGCTGAATTATTAGGTTATTCTGGTCCAATTTTAGAGTCTATACTAGAAAAACTTAAGTCTATGTCTATAATTACAGAGCTTGAAAAGGACTCCATAAAATGGCTCTTCTTGCTTACAGATGTAAGATTTAATACATTTTTCCCTGAGTATCTAGTAGAAACAATTCGAGAAAAATTAACAACAAACCAGATTAACAAGTATATTGCGTTACGTCATCTAGAACTCTTGAAAGAACAATATTTATCAATTCGCACTTAATAGATTACTCTATTTTTTCTGCTTCTATCCATATACTTTCTAGCAATGGCTTAAATCTCTGAACATGCTCTAAGATTCTTGATCCAAAACCAACTGTTTTTCCTTCTTTTGTGTATGGTCCTATCACAATTTCTTCACCATCTCTAATAACACCAAACATATCTTGTCGTTTGTATTCTCTTATAGCAACATTTGGCAATGTTTTTAATTGAATTAATGATTGCTTATTATCTTCTATGTGTGTTGCAATTCTAATTCTAACCTTTTTTGGAAGACTGCTTATCTTTGCTAAATCAATGTATTTAATTGATGGAACAATGATTAATACATTTACCTTAGTTCGTTCTAAGACACCATTAATTGATGATATTGCAGAATCTATTGACCTGAAAAACCAGAAGTCTTGGTAAACTAGAATATCCTCTCTTTGTGAGATTTCCCAAAGCACTTCCATAATCTTTTTTGCAGTTGCAACATTAGTTAATAGGCTTTCTGCTGATTCTTTCAATTTATCTAGAACATAGGATACATAAAATTCTTCCAGTAGCTTTAATGCCGAGTCAAGTGTATCACTAACGACATTTGTAATGAATCCTTTCATGAATTGCATTTTAAATTTTGTAGCAAAAGTATCTGGTAAATCTTCCTTTAACTTAGTTACTTTATTTACAAATAAACTAAATCTTTGTTCCAGCTCCTTAGGAACATTTGTTTTTAAATCAGATGCAGTACTTAAAAATGAATCTAATTCTCTTAATATTGTCTGATAGGGTGGTGTAGCTTCAAATTGAGGGGGTTGTGCGGAAACTTTCTTGACATAACCTTTGATAATAAGCTTATCTAAAATAGTATCTACATCTTCTTTATTAAGTAATCTTTGAATTTCAGGCTTTGTAAGGGTACCCTTCCCCAGAAGCTCAAGATAGTACTGTACTTCCTCTGAGGACAACCCTAGCATTTTTTCTATCTCAAAAAAGCTTTTTTCTTCCTGTATAAAATCCTCTATTAGATTATCATATAAGTTAACTGCTCTGCCCAATGCTTGACTCTTAAGAAGTACTCTGTTGTTTTCAACAGCTTTACTCCATCGCTTAATAACCTTGTCATCTACGCGCTCATCAGTGATACACATAACATATAATTCAAAGTCTGGAAAATTTGTACGATGTGAAATAATGTATTCTTTGTCCTTTTTTATGAAGGTGTTATCTAAATTATTAAGGACATGCTCTGAAATTAAACGAAGTATTGTTTTAGAGTCCACTTTAACTGTTTCTGGATGCGCATAGATATTTGAAATCCCCTCACTATCAAAACTTCTCTTCAAAATTAAAAGTTGCATATTATCACATCAGTCTAGATGTTCCCTTTATTCAACTAAATTATCGAAGTACACAATTATATAGTTTTTTGCAACAGAAACCCCTTGTCATCAATAAAACCATTTAATATTCTTGTTGTTGATATTGGTAGATCGTCTTTTGCAAGCACCATATTCACAACAACTATCACTAAGTGCTTATATCCTTTAGAAAATCGAATTTTATTAATTTCTAACCCAACTTTAAGTGTTTCTTCACTCACAACGAGAGCGTCTATACTTGGGTCTGTAATTGTTGGACCATATGGGTCCTCAAGTTTTATAAACTCAGCTCTTTCAAGAACACCTTTGGACCTTAGATAATTCTCAACGCGTTTTACTCGATCTGAAAATTTGCTTATTTTATGTTTTTTGTAAATTTTTTTTACAAATGAATCGGAAGTAATACCTACAATCACTTTCTTTCCAATTCTAAAAGCAGTATCAAAAAGTAGTATGTGCCCTAGATGAATGACTTCAAATGTCCCCCCTATTGCAACTGTTTCAAACAGCAAAAAATCACCTTCTAATTAAAAAATAGAGTTATCCATATTGTGGGGCTCTTCCATTTCCATGCAAATAATATAGCAGTATTCGTCTACTTGCCTCGGCAAAGGCCTCGTAAACTTTTATGCCTTTTATTGCAATTGTAGGATATATTTTTGGATTCCATGCAAAAAGTCTATGCCCTGGTGGATAGAGTAAGTCACGTTCTTTTAGTAAATTTACCATTTTTTCTTCTGGAATTGCATCTGGAAGATCCCGTTTGTTTAATTGAACAACCATTGGTATCTCTTCTATAAGTTTCTTGCCTTCAGCTCCAACGATTGAAAGTAATTCATCTAGGCTTGCAACATTTTCCTCCCAGCGTACTGGGTCAGAATCTGCAACAAAAACTACCCCATCAGTTCCACGCCAAACGACTTTTCTCAAATCTCTAAATCTAGGTTGCCCAGCCACGGTGTATACTTGGAAGTAAACACCTTGGTTTCGTCCTATCTTAAAAACACCTCTATCAAAGAATAATGTCGATCCAGAGGCCATTGCAATTTTCGTAAAATTACTAGTTGGAAAGATTTCTTTTCGATTTTTCGTACAAATTTGATATAGCACATCAACTGATGTAGTTTTGCCACCTCGACTAGGGCCCCAATATGTAAGCTTGAAGTAGATATCACCACTAGCGTTTTTCTGAACCATAGCCCACACATCCCTGATTACTTGTTGGATATTCTTTTTCTTTTTTATACTTTACTGTTGCCAACTATGTGGATTTTTTGATAGTAAAAAAGTTAAAAAACCATTTTCTTATACTACTTTAATTAATTTTATGTCTTCGTTATGGAGGTATCTATAATGGAATATATATTTTTTGATGATTTCAAAAAAATGGATTTACGCATTGCAAAAATTATTAGCGCCGAACGTATTCCAAGTACACGTGCATTGTTAAAACTGCAGATAGACCTTGGTAGTGAGAAAAGGCAATTAGTTGCTGGATTAGCAGAGTATTATTCTCCAGAAGAACTTGTAGGTAAATTGATAGTGGTAGTGGCAAATTTAGCACCACGAAAAATACGTGGTGTTGAGTCTCAGGGTATGCTATTAGCAACCGACACAGATCCTCCTGTACTACTAACTGTGGAAAAAGAAGTTCCGCCAGGGTCAAAAATTCGCTGATTTTTATTTTTCTTTTCTTCTTGAAAATTTTTTGACAATATTATTTAGTGCGAATTCATTAATAACTAGAACATTTGGGATTATACCTAACAGGTCATCTATTTTCTTGCCTACGTGTTTAAGGTTCGAATCAAATATATACAGTATGTTGCTTTTATTATAAATAGCTACTTGTGGTATTAGCTTTCCTTGATTACTACGTAAAACTACAGCATTATAATCTCTAATTGTTTGTATAAAAGTACTTACTAAAATATCAAAATATAAAGAATATTTTACATCGAAGATTATTGTGTATACTTTTTGAGAATCTACTAAGATCTCTTGTAGAAAGTGGGCGTTATTTACATTTCTCTCAGGCAAAAAGTATCTAATATCCATGCTTTCATTTAACTGTTTGTTCGTGATTAATACAACATCTGAAGCAAGAGCTTTACTTTTTGTTATGTAATTATTAATTCTCTTCTTTGCGGAATCCCAGCGGCTTTCTAAATCAAATAATATCAAATAGATTGCAAAATTTTCTTTCAAAATCACACCTTCTTATTATTAATTTTTTTAATAATGCTTATCAATTCTTCAAGCGACTGTATTCGGAAATCTGGCTTAATATTTTCTATTTCAATCTTCTTATACAATGGGGCATTTAGATATGGATTTTCCTCTTTATATGGCCTATCTATATATACTGTTCTTATATTTGCCAAATAGCCACATAAAATATCATCTTTCATGCTATCCCCAACAATGATTGTATTTTCTGGGGCAAGGTCCACATGTTTTAACGCATATTTTACAATGTTTGGATCTGGCTTCCGCATATTAACATATTCCGAGGTAACTATAAAATCAAAATATGATTTTATGTGAAATTTATCAAGTAACTTAAAAGCCAGATCACTGTCATCTGTGTTTGTAATAAGAATCAACAAGAGTTTCATTTCTTTAAGCTTTTCTAGAGTTGAAATTACATCTGGATAAATTTCCGCATTATTAACAATTATCATATTTCTTCTTTTTATTATTTCCATGATATCATTCATTTTAATTTGCAATTGTAGAAAATTTACTAGTAAGTCTGCAATCCACATATACTGACTAACTTCAATTAAATTCTCGTATTTTATTCTTCGCCATTTAGTATAACAATCCTTCATAATGTTAAAAAATTTCTCAAAGTTAAGTGAAACCATTTTTCTACTAATTAAGTAATCATAAATAACCCTGGCTCGTTCTTCTTCATATTTACTTTTCAAGTAGACTAACGTTAGGAAAAAATCAAAAATTACTCCTTTAATCAAATCATATCAACTCAGAGTAAAGTAATAAATGATACCAGAAGTAAAAGCAATATGAAAGTAGCTAAAATTAAACTTATTATAAATATCTTTTTGCTTGTACCAAATACTATTGGAATAGGTCCTATGAAAATAACTCCTCCCGCATCTACCTTCTTTTTAACATCTGTTTTGTTAGGTTCTCCTCTGAAGATTAGTAGAAATCCAATTATCACTATGACAATTCCTGCCAATATCAGCATGAATCCGATATCTGCAAGTTGCATGTTTAGCCACCTCATGCTAAGATTTATCAACTATGACTAATTATTTTTAGTGTACTACATTTTGTTATCACATACTTTATAATTGGTTTCATCTTATTAGTATTGTGTTATATAAAAATAAAAACTTCAGTGGGGATCGTTGTGTCAAAGAGAAAAAATGAAGAAGAGTTTGTTGATGAAATTGATATTGCAATTATGCGTGTAATCGATGGGTTACGTACCGCTTTTGAGTGGGTTCCCGAATCAAGTATAAAGGAAAAACTTCCTTATTCTCCAAAAATAGTTTCTAAAAGAATGCAGAAGATAGCGCGGTTAAGGTTAATTCGCTATACTTTTGTTAGCCATTATGGCGAGTGGGCTGCAATGCTTACCGAACGAGGCTTTGATACACTAGCACTTTGGGATTTCAAACATCATAATGTTATAGAAACAATTGGTACTGAAATTGGTAGTGGAAAAGAGGCATCAATCATTGGCGTATTGACTCCGGATAAAAAATGGGGTATTGTTAAATTTCATAGAATGTGGGCTAAAGAGTTTCAACGCATAAGAAAATCTTTGGCATATGCATCTATAGTGGTTCGTGGACAAGAATTGAATCTCGAAGATTCAAAAATTGATATACCTCGTGCCAAAGCACAAGTTGAAATGCATGCATTACAAAGATTGCATTCTATAGGAATAAACGTCCCAAGACCATTAGGAATAAATAGACATGCTGTTGCAATGGAAATGATTGAGTGGAAAAACGGTATACCTGCGCCTCAATTAGTTTCAATAAAACTTGATAATCCTAGCGAAGTCTATGAAATTGTTGTCAGTGATTATATTCGTATGGTTAATGAGGGGAAAATAGTACATGGTGACTTTAATGAGTATAATATTCTAGTATCACCAGATGGTGATTTATATTACATTGATTTCCCTCAAGCAGTCCCGGTATCTTATCCAAGTGTAAAAGACCTACTAGTACGTGATGTTTATCAGATCAATCGCTATTTTGGTAACAAATATCGTATAAAGGTTATTCCAGAAGAAGAAATTCTCTTAAAGATTAAAATTGAATAAATTTGACTGGCAGCTAAAAGCTATAATAAAATAAGTGGTAGCCCGGGGGAGATTCGAACTCCCTTCGAGATCCCTAAGACGGGATGTCTCGGGGACCAAAGCCCCGTATGCTTGGCCGCTACACCACCGGGCTATGTGTAGTATCACTAAAATAAGAAACATTTTTTATTATAAAAATCTTATTCTCAGTTCTAACTCATGAACTTAAAGAATTAACGTTTAAACGAAGTCAGAGTTTAGTAAGAGGAAATCCTATTATTCTTTACATTCTGTTATTGCGATAATAGCCGCGCCTCGAAGTACAATATCGCCAAATTTAATTTTCTCTTCTTCTGTAACAAGTTCACCATCTGCAAGTGTTAGATTCATATGAATGTCGTATCCTCTCAAAACACCAGTTATGTATCCACCCTCGGTGAGAGTGACTTTTACACGCATACCCATATACTTTGATAGTGGTTGAAATGACATACTAAAACCCCGGCAATATCTAGTTACTATTTTTGTTTTTCGAATTTAAATGTATTATCCGTATTGACATTGTTCTAGAGGGTTAATTTTAAATTTTTTGGTTCTTCGGAGTAGAAATACTTAAAAAGAGGAAAACAAACATAATACCCACGTAATTGATAGTCTTATTCTGAATAAAAAAGTAAGTGTACTCACTTGATATACTAGGAGGTTAGGTATTGGCAAAATTATCTCCTAAAGAGGTAGCAACTCAAATATTTAATGATGTTGATAGCTTAATAAAACAATTAAATGATTTACTATCTAATGGAAAATTTAAGCATAATGAAGAGAAGTTATTCTATAATGGTCTTTTTAAATCATTACGTGGATTTAAAACTCTGAGAGATCAGTATAATAAAAGTGGGGAAAAAGAAGGTGAATATTTGGCTTTAGATTTCTTAGGTGATGTTCTTATAGCAAACTATACAGCAAGTGTGCGACATAAAGAACTTATTGAAGTACTTAAAGCTGCAAGAAGTGATTTAAAAAAATTTATGACAATTTTAGATAATGACCCTGATATTGCATCCTTCAATAGTTATTATTTACGTAACTGGGTTAGCCTTCTCATGAATATCAAAAAGCTTATGCCTAATCGAGATGCTATAAAATCCGAAGAAAGCGAACCTGAGAAAGTGATGGAATCTGATATCAAATCCAAGTAAAAAGTAGATGGTGATAATTATATGACTGAATACAAAGAACTTTCTCCTGCTGATTGGTTTCGTAGGAATGCATCGATTGCTGGATTTGACAATCCAGTTCGTGCATTATACACAGCAATTAGAGAACTTGTAGAAAACTCATTAGATGCTGCAGAAGAACGCCAAATTCCACCTGATATTTTTGTCTGGGTGAGTGAAGTAGAGGAGAACGTGTATCGAGTTTTCGTATCAGATAATGGTATTGGTGTGCCGGAGAAAGATGTACCAAGAGCTTTTGCAAAATTATTAGTAGGTACAAAATACACTTTAAAGCAGTCAAGAGGGACATTTGGTCTTGGCGGGAAGATGGCTATTATGTATGGCCAAATATCTACTGGAAAACCTGTGCGTGTTTTTACTAGTACGGATGGAAAAGTAGCACATAATTTTCTCTTAAAAATAAATATTCAGAAAAATGAACCCATAGTGCTTAATCATAAAAAAATTGAACTTAAACAAAGTTGGATTGGTACTAATGTGACATTACATATAATGGGTGATTGGGCGCGCGCTAAGAGAAAAGTAATTCAATATTTTAAAAATACTGGGATTGTGGCTCCTTATGCTAATATTCTTTTTGTGGATCCTGATGGTATTTTGTATTACTTTCGTAGAACTACTGAGAAAATACCGCCACAGCCAAAAGAAGTTAAACCGCATCCTTATGGTGTTGACCTAGAGACATTAAATAGAATGATTGCCTCAACAAAATCAAGAACACTTTTGGATTTTCTTACTAAGAACTTCCATAGAGTTGGACGGACAATTGCAAAAAAGTTCTTGAATGCATGCAATTTACCTCCAAAAAAGAAACCTACTGAACTAACTGAAAGCGAGAAACAAATTATCGTTAGAAAAATGCAAAGCTTTAAATTTCTGCCACCCACATCTGAAAGTCTAAGTCCCTTAGGTCCTGAACTCCTGAAACAAGGGATTGAAAAAGAATTACATCCTGAGGTATGTGTGACAACACAGCGGCCACCAGCATCTTATATGGGTCATCCATTCATTGTTGAAGTGGGACTGGCCTATGGTGGTCGTATTCCATCGACACCTCAATATTTGTTATATCGTTTTGCAAATCGTATACCACTTCTTTATGATGAATCTAATGATGTAGCGATGAAAGTTATTACACAAGATATTAAATGGGGTGATTATCTAATTAGAAAAGAATCACCACTTGCCATTATTATTCATATCTGTAGTACGAAAATACCCTATAAAACTGCAGGTAAAGAATATGTTGCTGATATTCCTGAAATTAGACGTGAAATAAAATTAGGGATACAAGAGTGTGCGAGAACTATACGAACATATCTTAGAAAAATGCAAAAGAAACATCTTGCTGAACGGCGATTTCATATACTCTCAAGATATATTGATAAGTTTGTAGATTCTCTGGTTGCAATAAATAAGACTGACGCTATAAATAAGAGAGAATACGTTGATCCTGATTATTTAAAAAATATATTAATTAACAAAATCAAAGCAAATGTGGGTGACTAAAATGCCGCGTAAGAGCAAAAGTAAAAGTAAAAGCAAAAAAAAGAAAATGTCTGATGATAAAAAGACTTTGACGGATTGGATCAGTGGAAAATGGATTGAGAATATTCGGAAAATAAGACCACCAAAAAAAGCAAAAAAGCTTAAGTTACCTGAGAATGTTCATGTCGTTCAAGAACTATCTGCTCAAGAATTACATAAAAAGATACACGAATTAACCAGAAAACTTACAAAAGATATTCTAACAAAGGGCGAAGTAAATTTTGAAATTCCCACCAGAAGTGCTGGTAATGTCATCTATGATGAAGTTAATGATTTGTTGTTACTAGGTAATAAGACATTTACTCGCTCACTTTTATCTCTAAGATCTGCACGTGAATCTGCTATGACTATGCGTGTATTGGAGCTTATTCATTATCTCATCGAAGAAAATATACATGCAACTAAGCGAGAAGTTTACTATAATGATCCAGCATTGTTCAAAGAGCAATCAAATAGTGATAGTATAATTGAAGATATTGCAGCACTGATGGCAACTCCAAGAGATTCCCTTCATGTTGTTGCAGCAGCAAAAGGTGCAGTAATAGGTCGACTGAAATTCAAAGAAGGTGGGGATGAGATTGATTGTACAAAACAAGGTACTGGTGGTAAGTCAATAACTCCGTTTATTGATACAATAACAGATATTGAATCGGATGCAGAGTTCATACTTATTGTAGAAAAAGACGCTGCTTTTTTGAGACTTGCAGAGGATCGCTTTTATAATAAATATCCTTCCATAATAGTTACTGGTAAAGGCCAGCCTGATATTGCAACTAGGATGTTTGTAAAGAAGCTTCAACGTGAATTGCGTCTTCCTGTTTTAGGATTTGTTGATAGCGATCCTTATGGAATGAAAATATTACTTGTTTATTCAATAGGGTCGAAAAGACTTAGTTATGAAACAATGTTTCTTGCAACACCAGATATAAAATGGCTTGGGGTTCTTCCTTCAGATCTTGATAAATATAATATCCCAAAAAGCGCTAGATTGAAAATGACTCCGGCTGACATAAAAACTGGAAAGTTATTGTTGAAGGAACCATTTATTGCACGGCGCAAGAAATGGGCTCGTGAGTTATCCTTAATGGTACAAACAAAGACAAAAGCAGAAATTCAGGCATTGGCATCTCATGGTTTCCGATTTCTCACACAAGAATACCTCCCACAAAAACTTGAAACTGCTGATTGGATATAATTTTCATTAGAGATTTGTAAAAACTATAAATATTCTATTTTTCTTTAAAATTAATTAGGTGTACAAATGTCCGAAGAAGTAACATTTTGGATTCTGGATGTTGGTTATGAAATAATAGCTTCTCAACCATATGTCCTACTTTGGGGCATCTCTGACAAAAATGAGAGAATTCTTGTTGTGGATTCAAATTTTAGACCATATTTCTATGCGGTTCCAAAAGAAACCGCAGATCTTGATAGACTAAAAGACCATATTTCTAGACTACATGGAGTTTTATCAGTTGATGTTCTCACAAAAAGCTTCTTTGGAAAGCCAACTACAGTTCTAAAAATAACATGTAATCTTCCAACTGTAGTGCCTAAATTACGTAATGAAGTTAAGAAAATACCAGATATTGAAAATTACCTTGAGGCTGATATCAGGTTCTATATGCGTTATCTTATCGACAATGATATTTATCCTTGCAAATGGTACCGCTTCAAAGGATATTCTGTGTCTGGCGGATTCTGGGAGAAGTATAATATCTCCAAAATTTACTTATTACAGTCAAAGCTTGAACCGCTTGAACGAGATGTTTCTCCCCGTCTAAGAATTTTAGCATTTGATATTGAATGTTACAATCCTTTAGGCACACCAGATCCTAAAAAGGATCCTGTTATAATAATATCAACGGCGAATAGCGATGGTGAAAAGCGGCAGTTCATTGCTGAGGACAATGATGATAAAACAGTATTAGTATCATTTTCTGAGTATGTTCAACAATATGATCCCGACATTATAGTTGGCTATAATTCTAACAGATTTGATTGGATATATCTTACTGAACGTGCAAAGGTTCTTGGTGTTAAGCTTATTATAGGCCGTGATAGAGGACCTCCTCACCCAAGCGTCTACGGTCATCAGAGTATAGTCGGACGCGCTAATGTTGACTTAATTGATTATGCGGAATCTTTGTATGAGGTAAAAGTAAAGACATTGAAGGAAGTTGCTGATTATCTGGGTCTATTACCTAAGGAAGAGCGAATAATTTTATCTCTTGTAGAAATTTACAGATACTGGGATGATAAAACAAAGCGTCACTTACTTTTAAGATATGCACAAGAAGATGCTGATGCAACTATGTTATTGGCAAATGTAGCATTACCTTTTGCAATTGAATTGTCTGGTGTTGTAGGTCTTCCATTAGATCAAGTGTTGGCAGCATCTGTAGGTTTTAGAGTTGAATGGTATCTCATGAGATTTGCATATAAAGATGGTGAGTTATTTCCAAATCGCGAGGAAAGAGCATATGCTACCTACAAAGGCGCTCTTGTCTTTCCACCTAAAAAAGGAATTTTCAATAATGTAGTATATATGGACTTTACCGCTTTGTATCCTTCTCTCATGATTAAGTACAATATTGGACCGGATACTTACGTACCACCATTTGTTGATGTTTCCCCAGAAAATGTTTATGTGGCACCAGAAGTTGGCCATCGCTTTTTAAAAGAGCCACCAGGTTTATACAAGAAAGCACTTTCAGTCTTATTAGAAAAACGAAAAGAAATCCGCCAGAAGTTAAAAACACTTTCTTCTGACTCTATAGAATATAAAACATTAGATGTGCGACAAAAGGCCATAAAAGTAATTGCTAATGCTAGTTATGGATATACTGGATGGACTGGTGCTCGATGGTACATTAAGGCTGTAGCTGAAGCAACAACTGCATGGGGTAGAGAGACTATCCTCAGAGCAAAACAAATTGCAGAAAAACTTGGATTAACTGTGTATTATGGAGACACAGATAGCCTATTTCTTGAGAATATTTCTGAAAAAATAAATGAATTTACAAGACTTGTAGAAAAAGAACTTGGCCTTGAAATAAAACCTGACAGAATCTATAAGGTAATTTTCTTTACAGAGGCAAAAAAACGGTATGCGGGTATTGATGATAAAGGAAAACTTGATGTTACTGGGTTTGAGGTTGTACGTGGTGACTGGGCTGAGATCGCAAGAGATGTTCAAGAAGAAGTTTTTCGTTATGTTCTCACAGAAAAGAAACCAGATAATGCGATAAAGTATGTACGTGATGTAATTAAAAAGCTTAAACGAAAAGAAATTGCTTTTGATAAATTAATAATATGGAAAACACTGTCTAAGTCACTTGATGAGTATAAGACAAAAAGTGCGCATGTAACTGCGGCACGATATTTACAAAGACATGGATATTCTGCGCCACCAGGAAGTCAGATTGGATTCGTTATAGTTAAAGGTGAAGGCAAAGTCTCAGAACGTGCAGTACCTTATCAATTTGCAAAGTATGATGATATAGACATAGACTACTATATCTCAAAGCAAATTGTACCTGTTGCCATGAGAATACTCTCTGTGTTTAATGTAACTGAAAATCAGTTACTTGAGGATAGGCAAGCATCACTTGCAGACTTTTTCTAATTTCAAATTAAAAGAAGTTATTTTATGGCAACCTAAAAATTAAAAAATAATAAATCATGAGTGAGTTACGTATTGTGTGGTGTTAGCAATGCCATTGAAGTTCACTCAAGATGGGTTCTTAGCTCCTGGAATTTACTTTGAGCAGGGTGATTTTGCTTGTGCAGAAGGAGCAATTAGTGCTGGATTACGATTTTTTGCTGGATATCCAATAACCCCTGCATCTGAAATTGCAGAATGGTTGGCATATCGCCTACCCATGCGTGGTGGCGTTTTTATACAAATGGAGGATGAAATTGCATCAGTTGCATCACTTATAGGTGCATCATGGGCTGGAGCTAAGGTAATGACTGCAACATCTGGACCGGGATTTAGCTTAATGCAAGAAAACATTGGGCTTGGTTATATGACTGAAACACCAATGGTAATAGTGGATGTTCAAAGAGCAGGTCCTAGTACCGGTCAAGCAACAAAACCAGCACAAGGAGACATTATGCAGATGCGTTGGGGCACACATGGCGATTATGCATCCATAGTTGTGGCACCAAATTCTGTTCAAGAGATGTTTGATTTGACAATTTATGCATTTAATCTGGCTGAGGAGTATCGTATGCCTGTTATTATCGCTGCTGATGAAATAGTAGGCCATCTTCGTGAGCGCTTGGAAATTCCACCGCATGATGAGATTAAAATTGTAAATAGAAAAAAACCAAAAAGCTTTGATGAACCTATTTTTGGTTGTGAGAGCGATTGTTGTGTACCTCCTATGCCTGCTGTTGGAGAAGGATTTAATGTTCTTGTCACAGGTTCCACTCATAATGAATATGGATATCGTAAAACAACTGACGAAGAAGTTCATCGAAAACTTGTCCAGCGATTGATAAATAAAGTCGAAAAGAATAAGAAAAAAATTATAGCATATGATTATAATTGGCCAGAGCATGCTAGCGTTGGTGTGATCTCCTTTGGGAGCATATCTCGCTCAGCGTATACCGCCGCAAAAATAGCAAAAGATGAATTTAACAAGAATGTTGCGCATCTGCGATTGAAAACAATATGGCCATTTCCAGATGAACTTGTAGTAGAAATGGCTGAGTTAGTCGATTATATTTTTGTTCCAGAACTAAATCTTGGAAAATTAGTGCGAGAAGTGAAAAAGGCAGTTGAGGGCCGTGCCAAAGTTTTGAGTATCTCTAGATTATCTGGAATAGTAACACCTCAAGATATTCTTTCGAATCTTAAGCGAGTGTGGTAATATGTCGACCTATCACTATTCTAGAAGGTATTTGCGTGAAAAAGCGCTTCCAACACCATTTTGCCCAGGATGTGGTAATGGTATAGTTATCAATGCTTTCCTAAAAGCAGTTTCTGAGCTTGGCTATACTGATCTTAAAGATTTTGTTTTTGTTAGTGGAATCGGGTGTGGTGCATGGATTATCTCACCACATTTTAATGCCGATACTATTCATGTTACACATGGCCGTGCAATACCTGTTGCTACTGGCGTTAAATTGATGCGTCCAGACTTAAATGTGGTTGTTATCTCTGGTGATGGAGACTTGATTAATATCGGTGGCAATCACTTAATTCATGCCGCAAGGCGAAATATTGGCCTAAAGGTAATTTTAGTAAATAATATGACTTTTGGTATGACTGGTGGGCAAGCATCAGCAGGCACACTTCATGGACTAAAAACAACGACTACACCATATGGTAACATAGAACACCCGTTTGATATCTCTCAACTAATGATAGCCGCTGGGGCAAGCTATGTTGCTCGTTGGACCACATATCATATGTTGCCGCTTGCAAATTCTATCAAACGAGCACTTACAACAGATGGCTTTGCTTTTGTAGAAGTAATTTCGCAATGCCCAACTGCTTTGGGACGAAGAATAAATCTTTCTGATGGGATAAAAATGCTTACGTGGTTTAAAGAAATTAGTGTTCCAATATCAAAAGCAAAGAAGATGTCTAAATCCGAATTGGCTAATAAGATTATTGTTGGTGAATTTGTAAAACAAGAAAGGGAGCCATTTGAAAGGCAATACTTGAATATTATTACTAAAGCTAAAAAAGTAATAACATCTTAACGATAATATTTATCACAAGTAACTTTAATATAATCCGCAATTAGTTTGAAAAATGGTGGGAATCCTTGACAAGAGTTATTGATAATATACAAAAATTTACTTTTTTCATAGCTCTTGTTATAATAGCACAATATGCTCTGGTAGCATATTTAACAGCACCTTATTTTTCCTTTGGTATTCTTTTAATGTTCTCACCAATTCAGAATCCTCTATTGATATTGATAAATCTCATTCTTACAATTCTTTTAACATATGTCGCATTAATTTTTAAGGGAGGCTTTAGCTATTACTTCTTAAATAGTATAAAGCAGAGTGGTTGTCTTAACTATCCAAAAGATACTTTTATTAGAACCTTATATATTAGGTCGCTTCTTTCACCTATAGCTATACTGTTTATAGCAATCTCTGGAAGCCTTATCGGATTTATCTATAGGTCTATCTTACTAGCAACAGTTTGGAATCTGTACAGCATTTTTCTTATTTTAATATTCTTTTCCAGCTTTGGTTACATATCTAGAGTGGTGAATAGTCTTCTAGAGTACTCTAGAGAAATTGATAAATTGTACTCTAGTTCAATAGTTTATGCAGATAAAGACTTGATAATAAAAAATCAAGTTTTGATTCAACGTGGTAAAAAAGGATTCAAAATATGCCATTTTGATAAAATTACAAGTTTTGGCTATGTTTCAAATAAAGCTATATATGTAAAATGTGGCGCTCTTCCACTATTAATCGAGTGCAATGATGCAAAAACGGCCTTCAAAACACTTCAAAAGCAGTTGGAAAAGAAGGTAACCAGTATACCACAAGTGACTATTGATGAGATTGAATCATATATGAATGCGCAAAAATTCATGAGTCACTTATACATTGGTCTTTTTATAGCTTCAATTATATTTTTAGTAATCTTGGTAGCACTTGGTGTAATAACAATCTATATTCCTTTTTCATTATTATCTTATTATTAATTGCATTTGAAGTTAAGTTGACAAAGGGGATTATGATGAAAATCGCAATACTACATGGTTATCTTCTTCATGGCAGTGGCAGCAACATCTATGTTCAAAATGTCACAAAGGAATTAGTTGGACTTGGCCATGATGTCCATCTTTTCTGCCAAGAGAGACACCCTGAGAATTATCCATTTATTAAAAAAGCCATTTGCATTAAGAATGAGCGTATTATCGAATACTATCACAGTAACAATACTCATGGAGCAACTCTAATCAATCCAGACTTGGATTTACTACCTGTATACGTTATGGATATATACCCTGAATTCAAACAAGTTAAACTATTTATAGAGCTCTCAGATGAAGAACTGGAAGAGTATATAAAACGAAATATATCTTCATATACCACTTTTTTTGATAAATTTCAATATGATATTATTCATGCGAATCATCTAGTAATGATGCCCTATTTTGCTAGCTACTTGAATCAAAAGTATCAAGTCCCCTACGTTATAGTACCACATGGCAGTTCTTTAGTCTATACTATACAAAAAGATCCTCGATACAAAAAATTGGCAATTGAGGGATTACATAACGCCACATATATTATTCCTGGAAATGCAAATTTCCGTGATAGAATACTACAGTACTTCGAAAAAGATTTACCTAACTTGCAAGAAAAAATGCGAATTGTACCCCTTGGTGTTGATACTAATTTATTTTCACCTATTCCAAAAGAAAAAAGGAAAGAAGTCTTATCAAATCTAATAAATAAGTTATCACACGTTCCTAAAGGGAAGCCTAAGAGAGATGAGCTAGAGTTTATTAAGAAAATATCTGCAATGAGAAAAGAATCAATTAATGAGGTTTTGACTTCAATACCTTCATATTCACAAAAAGCACCTGATGAATCAATCACTGATAAACTAAGGGGAATAGATCCCTTATCAGAACGTATACTGATATTTTTTGGGAGATTAATTTTGGGAAAAGGCATTCATAACCTCCTTGCCTCTCTTCTCCCACTTTTAACATGGTATGATGATCTAAAAGTAATTATAGTCGGTGCTGGACCGATGAGAGAATGGGGAGAATGGTTCATCCATGCTGGTGGATTAGGAAATATCGACATGGTAAAATCTTTAATTGAGTGGGGCAAATCACATTTCAATGATAGAAAAGAATTTTGGGATGCTATAATACACTTTTTTGAGTCACAGGATGAAACTATTCTGAGAACATATCATTTTAATCCATCCAGGGTTATCTTTACTGGTTTTCTTAATCACACGTATCTTGCACCTCTATTAGCACTTGCTGATTGGGCATGTTTCCCATCATTAGTTCCCGAATCATTTGGGCTAGTCCTTGTGGAAGCTGCATCTTGTGGTGTAATTCCTGTTGCGTCATATTTTAGTGGTTTTAAAGAGATTCTAGATCATTTTAAAGAAAGGATACCTCAAGATGTCTTTTCTTTGCTGACAATCCCCGCAGAAGGTAAGGCAATAGTTTTTAAACTAATTGATAGTTTATCTAAATTAATTGAGAAAAAACCAGCAATTGCACACCTCTTACGTGAAGTTGCAGTTAACAAATTTAGTTGGAAAAGTGTTACAATTGAGCTAGAGCAAGTTTACTTAGAAGCTTTGCAAAAAAGTTAATTTTTAAAAATTAACTTAACCAAGTTAGCGTACTATTGTTCGAATTTTTTATACAATTTTCGAAAGTTAATTAAAAAGTGTTAGTAAAAATGGAAGCGAGTGAGGTTGAAATTGGAGCATGAGTAACATAAAAAAAATTAACGTTACATTGGCAGGTCACGTAGATCATGGTAAGTCAACGCTAATAGAAGCAATTACTGGTAAGTTTCCAGATTCACACAAGTTTGAGATAGAAAAAAATATGACTGTATTTTTGAAAGTTATTTCTTTTAGGTATGATAAAAAAACGGTAATTAATTTCTTAGATACCCCTGGGCACTCAGATTTTCGTGCAGCAGTCAATGTTGCACTTGCGGCATCAGATGCTGTTATTCTGGTTGTCTCTGCTGTTAAAGGATTTCAAGCGCGGTCAGAATACATCATAAGGCAAGCACTAAAACAAAAAAAGCAAATCATAATTGCCGCTACAAAAATGGATTTACCTACAGCAGATGTTGAAAGAATTAAATCGTGGTTGCAAAAGAAAGGGATAACTAACTTGTCTGTTGTTCCTGTTTCTGCGAAAGAGGGTGTTGGAATTAGCGAGCTTTTAGAAGTTATCACAACACAATTAAAAATTAGACGTAGATACAAAGCTCCTCCTGAAATCTTCATTTTGGGTGTAAAAACACTCAAGGGTATTGGAGATGCATATTTGGTTTTGATTAAAAAAGGAACGCTTCTGCGAGGTATGAAACTGGCTGGAAAATTTGATGTTCGCAATATTTACTCATTATCTCTAAAAAAGGTTAACAAAGCTACTGCTGGAGAATACGTATATATTGTACTGACTAATAAAGAGCGAGTAATATTCGATACTGGAACTGTTCTCACTATAGACAGAACGTTTAAGATAGATGATATTGACGAGGGCGTTTATACTACTAGAACTTACAAAATCAGAATCCATAAACCACAACAATTCCACGAAGCGGAGCGAATACTACATGCACTTGCGAATGATACACTTGGTATGTCCGTTATGAGGAGTAATGATCTTCTCGAAGTATCTGTTGTTGGAAACTTACAGTTTGAACTTGCAAAGGAGAAATTGTTAGAACGAAATATTGAATTTGCTGTGGAAGAAGAGCGAGAAAATGAGATAATAACAATCGCTAATAGAGTTAAAATAAGAACAAAAAAAGCAGAAATCGAGCTAATACCTCGTTCCAGAAAAGGCGTTGTTGTAGAACGTTATGGTGGAAGTTTACAAGATTTTGATGCCATAGGAGTAGTAACAGCAGCGGAAGCACTTAAAGTTCAAGGATTATATGCTATTGTTAAAAAAGGCACTACTGCTGACGATATTGCAGAAGCTGTAGCAAAGGGAATTGAAAAAGCAGGGCTTATAAAAATAGTGCAGAATAAGAGCATTCTAATCAAAAGTAATTATCCTAATAAAATTGCAGAAGTTGCAACAGAATTCGGAGGCACTATAACTTCAATTTCAAAAGATAGTATTCTGGTTCTGATACCTGTATCCTCACTTGATGATTTTATTAATAAAGCATTACATAGTACTAAAGGATTTGTTGAAATAAATTTAATAAAAATAGAGCATAACGAAAGAATCTTGGCAATTGATCCGGGTATGCGTCACATAGGATTTGCATACATTGAAGGAGATGAAATCCCAGAATTATGGACTATAAACTTAGACTGGCCGTTAGATATTCCACGCCTTGGAGATATGATGATTAAAAAAATAAAAAACGAGTTACAGCTTTTCTTGAAAGATAAAAGTCCACCGACCAAGGTGTTTATTGGAAGTGGTATTGGCTCTGAGTTTATAGTAAAGACTTGTTTTTCTTTGTTTGATATTAAAAAAACTGATATTTTTCTTGTTGATGAAACAAAATCGACAAAAGAAGCTGTTTTTAGGTTAAGATCCGAACGACTTGAGAAGGTTAATGCACAAACGCTAGTTGATCATGGAATTGCCGCATTACTTATAGCACGACGAGGATTATCTGGCTCCAGAATTAAAATAAGAAACGCTATTGAAAAGACACAAGCATATATTTCATCTACATATGGCGTTGGAGATATTTTTAAGCGTCTCGCTACTATTAAAAGCCTCAAGGATTTAAGACCAGGTGTATATTTGCGTATTAAAGATCCTTCTTATTTTAAAACAAATGTTAGAAAAGGTGATATCTTTACATTCTGGAAATTAGGAAAGGATAAATCGCTGGTTGTTACATCGCTAAGTGGTCAACGCATGATATTGAAATGGAAAAATGAAGTTAGTCCAGAGAAAGTATTCAATAATGCATTATCGCCTGGAAAAAGCAAGGAAAAATAAACCCAGATAATCAAATTAAGTCCTCTTCAGCAATGAATAAATAATTGAATGCCTATTATATTGTTAGTTTATGTGAGGCAGATAAATTGAGTATGCGTAAAAAAATATCTGAAATATGGATTGCGTATGCATTCTCAAAAAGTATGCAAAAAAATAAATTTAGAGTTGAGGCAGTGGTACCACCTGACGTTTCCATGCCAGCAGAATACACTCCAACAGGTAGTTATGACTCAGTAGGCCGAAAATACTATTTTTCCGCTTGGTTTCTTGATATTAAAGATGCTGAACGTGCAGCATATGTTTTAGTTAGATTTCTTTCAATTAATAAAGCAAAACCAATGATGTTTCGTGAGATAAGAAAACCTCAACCAGTAAGAATATAAGCATTAATAACAATTTTTAACTCCGACTTACTTCGGTCTAAAAAATACATTAGTGGTTAAAATGAAGAAGTATAGTGTTACAGCTTTTTGTGCAATGTGTACACTAAATACAGTGTACAAAGCATTAGATTTGTCTACAAGTGATGAAGGCTTAAAACTTAAGATTATGCAAAGGGTATTGAATGTCATGAGTGAGAATTTTAGCGAATCAACAAACCCTACATTTTTGGCAAATAAGATATTTCCAGTAATAAATAAAATGTCGGGTAATCCTGATCCATATAAGGCAATAAAAGATAAGAGTAATGAAATAGCGAAGAAAATTGTGGCAGAGATTAAATCGCATGTTTTTGAACCTAGCAATTTTGATAGTCGTCTTCTTCGAGGAATTGCAGCTGCAATTACTGGAAATGTCATAGACTATGGTAATGCCTTTCATAAAGTTAATTTTGATGAGCTTAAGTTTATTTATTTTGATATTTTAAAAAGAGGTTTTGCTATAAACCATATTGATAAACTTAAGCTACTAATTAATAATGCTAAAGAAATTCTATATTTTGGGGATAATGCAGGTGAAGTTTTTTTTGATAGACTACTTATCGAAATTTTAAAGGAAAAAATCGATAAAGTTTATTTCGTAGTCAAGGGTGGTCCTATTATAAATGATGCAACACTGGATGATGCACTGGCAGCAAAAATTGACGAAGTTGCAGAAATATTAACTACAGGAAAACCCAAACTTGGAATAGATTTGACAGATATTTCAAATGAAGTAAAGTCACTTCTAGATAGTGTTGATTTTGCGATATTCAAGGGCCAAGCCAATTTTGAAACCGTGAATTATCAGTTAGAACAAATTAAAATACCTAAGGTGAACATATTTCGTGCAAAGTGCAAGCCTATATCTGAGTTCTTAGGCGTTCCATTGGGCTCTAATATCGTTATTGTGCAATAGTATGAGCGATTTTCCTTGCCGCTACAATTATATAATATCCTAAATGATTGAAGGGATATGCGTAAAAAGTGTTTTTTTCAATCCATAATAGTGGTTTATGAATCAATGATATTTCCGCATGAGGTCTAAATTTCGGATATATGAAGATGAATATGCTACCCAAAAGTGTAAATCTAAAATATTTAGAGAGCAATTTTCTAAGCTCTTTTACGGAGAAGTAATGGCAGTATATTCTACGTTTTCGTAAGGGAACTGGAAGCGGTAGATTTCCATTTGGGTTCTTGGCTTGTAAAACCATCTTTCGAATTTTGAGTCTTTTTAGCAATAAAAGCAAATACTGAATTCTCCAACGATTTAACACAGAGAACACAAAAGCACCGTCAGTTTTTAATATCTTATGAACTTGTTTAAATCCTTGGGAATAATATTTTGTATGGTTATATGCACCAAATATTGCTAATATATAATCAAAAATTGGATCATTAAATGGTAAAAATCCAGCATCTGCTTGAATGAATACCATCTTTTCAAGAACATTTTCTTTCCTTGCTTTTTCTCTAGCAACTTTTAACATTTCGCGTGAAATATCTAAACAAACAACAAAATAACCTTTTTTTGATAGATATATTGCATGATAACCTGTTCCACATCCAATATCAAGAACTATTTTATTTTTTCCTTGTTTTTGTAAAGATGTTTTAAGTACATAACGTTCAATTGCTCGCATATGCTCCATGTATGGGTTTTCATATATCTTATCATGCATTGCAGAGTATTTGTCATACACTAAAGAGATTCTGCGTAAATTTCTCTTTTTTATAGGATGTAAGGGTGGTATTAACTTTGGTATTTCATCAAAGTATGGATAATAGAACTCACATGTGGGACAATAAAAATGGCCGTTTATGCCATCTTTTGTAAAAAAAGATAAGGAAGAATGGCAAACTGGACATTTTAAAGATCTGAAAACAAACTCTTTGATGTTCATAGCTGTTTTAGTATAATTCTTCTTCAAGTTGATTGATAACTCGTTTATGCTCAAAATAGGTTGTGATTGCTAGGATAAACAAAGATGCTGTTATTGTAATAACAACTACGAGCGGAATATTTGCTATAAAACTAATAACTGTTGTAGCAATTACTATGGCAGCTATCGAAAGGTATGAATTGTTTTTAAAGTATGTTTGCCACATCATAGGATTGAGTAAAGCTAGAAAATCAACATTTCCAATGAATAATTTTGATGTGCGTATGTCTCTCCAAAGCTTATACCAATCAACACGTATAGTTAAATATGATATAATTATTATACCAGCCAATGTTATTACCATGCTATAAGGATTATCCTCACCAATCATGGATTCCACGATAGTTATACTATATCGACCAGCATAAGCTAAAAGCATAGCTAGAAGAACTTTACCTAGAAAACTAGCAAGTATAACTCTCGGCAGACTTAATCCAATAATACCCGCTGGTATCATGACCATATCATCAGGTAACGGTGTGGCAGCAAATAAAAACACTGCGAAGTATCCATATTCCTCCACTAACTGTCTGACCTTTTTTAATCTATGCCCATATTTCTCTTCAAGTTGAGCCATACTCATTCCACGGCCTAATAAGTATGATGAAAGTTCTCCTATTGTCGCACCAAGACCTGCGGATAGCCCTAGAAGTATCGGATCAAGGCCATAAGCGCCAAGTGCCACAATAACCACACTATAGGGTATAGGGAACACAATTGTAAAGTTTCCGAACACACTAATCAAAAATGCACCAAGATAGCCGTAGGTTGCTCCGAATTCAAACATCCAAACGCCAATACTGTTACTGGCACTAATTATTGCATTCTGAAATATCAGTAAAATACCTGTTAATGCTGCAACTAAGCCAGCAACGATATAGTCTGAAGTCTCCATGATTGTCACCCAATTGGACTAAAAAATCACTATAATATGTTAAATAACATTTCAATCATCAATTTTAAAAGTTCCTATTTAATCTATAATTCCTAGTTCTAATATAAGCAACCAAATTTAAAAGTGTTTCTTACAGACTTTAAAATAATTTAAAAATATATGAGTAATCGGAGTAGGGAATTATGAAAGAGAAAATAATTAATTACAAACCTAAAAATGCAAAATTGTTGCGAATAAAAATAGAAACAACAGATGATGGCAGAATTAAAAAAATTAGAATCTATGGTGACTTCTTTATATATCCAGAAGAGAAAATTGAGGATATTGAATCATCTTTAATTGGTTTGCCAATCTCAGACTTAGATTTTATTAGAGAAACTTTGAATAAAATAGTCAATGAAAAACATATTGAGATGATTGGTATATCCCCTGACACTATTGTAGAAGCAATATCAAGAATAAAAGAATTATGACATAACAACAAAAAAGATTTAATAACTCTGATACAAAACTAAAATATAAAGAAAAGAAAGATTAATGTCGGGTTTTAGAGGTGATACTATGATAACCCTTGATATCCAGGGAGCATTGCCCTACTCAGAAGGACAGCAATTAAGGGACAAAATAAGAGAGATATATCTTATGTTAAATCCAAATCCAGATGGTAAACTAGTTGTATGTTCAACTAAAACTGATTATGACGAGTATTTGAATCAGATAACCAATAATGTTTGGGAAGCCTATAGAATAAAAATACCAACCATTCTGTTTAAGTGGATGGATTTAGCGTTTTATTCAGCATGGTTTGATGTACCAACAATTATTGTGAATTATGAAAAGTACAAGAAAGGTAAGAAAGAGTATGTGATTTCAGAACTAACGCGAAATATTACTCACATGATAATCCATAGAAGTCCCAGTATGTATATAATTCCAACACCAGATGATTGGATAGATTTAGAAAGAAGAGTTTTGTTAAATCAAGCTACAGTAGATACTGCCTTTTATATACTTGCTGATGGAATCAGAGAATTTGAAGCCACGCGTTTTCTTGTAAATAATCATCTTGCTGAAAAGACAATCCCGTCTATTTATTATAAGCTAAAGTTATTAGAAAAAGAAAGTAGCATCTGGGGAGAACATCTTGAAAGTCAGTCCCTATTGTTTACAATTCTTCTTAATACATTTAGGATACTCGCCTCAGTAAGCCCACTTCTAACTATATGGGAAAATGTAAGCGATAAGTTGGTTGATGTTACCGATAGCATAATCCAAAAACTTCCTATCTACATGAGAAATGATTTCAAATGGTTGATAGAGGATTTTCTCCCGAGACTAGGTAATAATACAATCAAGAACATAAATATTACCGCATCAATTGTGCTTTCCACAATTGTCCCCTCTTTCTTAAGAATGAAGAATTCAATGATATAGCTAATGTTAATCTATCATTCATTCATTAATTAATTATTAGTAGTATTATTACTGTTATGTATTTGGTGATGGTATGATAGACACTAGTGAGTATGATTTGTGCGTATCAGCTCCTGGGAGAATAACACTTTTCGGTGAACATCAAGATTACTTTGGTTTACCTGTTATGTCTGCAGCAATTAATTTAAGAATATTTGTTTGTGGCACCCGTAGGAATGACAACTATTTTCACATAACATTGCGTGATTTAAACCAAGAAATAACTCTTGAATCAAATAAACTTCATCTATATCAAAAACCAAGGGAATATATAAAGAGCGGACTTAATGTCATGTACAAAGAAGGATATAGGTATAAAAATGGATATTCATGTATCATTAAAGGCAATATTCCAATGCATTCTGGTTTATCCAGCTCATCTGCATTGGTTGTTGCATGGATTATGTTTTTACTTCGTGTATTGAACGTTAATGTCTCTCCATTAACTCTTGCAAAATTAGCGCACCGTGCAGAAGTTATAGAATTTAATGAGCCTGGTGGAATTCAAGATCATATAACATCGAGTTTTGGAAAAATTGTGTATTTTGAACAAAACAATGATGATATTCATGTATTTCGTATTGGAAATATCCCTGGCTATTTTTATGTTGTGGATTCACATCAGCCAAAACCCACTCTTGAAATTCTTGCAAGAATTAAACAAAGCGTCTTTATGGCAAAGCAAAAACTAGAGAAATTAATAGGCCCAACCGACTTTAAGACACTTTCTTTAGATGAAGTGAATAAATATTGCGACAGAGTTCCGTACTGCAAGGAGCTTATTGGCATTTTAAAAATACGAGATATAACTCAAGAAGCAATCTCATTATTTCGAAGAGCGAGTTTTGACCCCCTAGTTTTTGCAAGGCTTCTGAATGAACAACAAAAAGTATTATGTGAAAATCTTAATGTTTCTACGGAGAAGATCAATAAAATTTTTGAAAAAGGAATTGATGCTGGCGCACTTGGTGGTAAAATTATTGGCAGTGGTGGTGGAGGTTGTGTTCTTATTTATAGTATGACAGATATCTCCGATAAATTACATCAAGAATTGAAACACCTCAATGTGAGTATATATAATACAAAATTTGATGATGGTGCAAGAGCTGAATAAGTTTTATTGTTCCAATTCAAACATTGCCTTATGTTTGAATTGCTCTTCATAAATTCGTTTTACTTTGTCAATTGTGTCTATGTCGTTTGGGCTTTTATCTAACCTTATTCGTTTAATTCTAGCAAATCGTAATGCGTATCCTGACTTGTATTGAGGCGACTTTTGAATTTCATCATAGATAACTTCTACAACTATCCTTGGCTGCACATAGACTTTAGGCCCTATTTGTTTGAGTTTTAGTTTAAGTAATTCCTTTGTAATCCACTCAAATTCCTCATCTGTGAGTCCTTTAAATGTCTTTCCGATTACAAGAAACTCATTTGTAGTGGGGTCTCTAACTGCAAGATAATAATCACTTAGCCATTTAACACGCCTACCATACCCATATTGTGCGGCAACAATTACTACATCTAGTGGCTCTAAAGTTCTCTTAAGTTTAAGCCATAATTTTTTTCTTTTCCCAGGATGATATTTGCTGTAAATTGCCTTTGCAACTAACCCTTCATGTCCTCCTTCAATAGCCTCTTTAAAGAATTTTTGTATCATGATTGGGTCATTGGTAAGTAGTACATCTACTGTGTTTATTTCTGAGAATCTATTTTCCAATAAATGCCTTCGTATCAAATACGGCATTGCTAAAAGTTCCTGGTCGTTTATTAGTAACACATCGAAGAAATATGGCTCTAATGAGATTTTTTGTTGCAAAAAAGTATCACTTTCTAATCGTCTAAAACGCCGCATCAAATATTGAAAGGGATATGGTTTTCCGTTGTACGGTGAAACTGCGATAATCTCTCCTTCCAAAATAAATTTTTCAATTGGGATTTTTTCAATAAAGCTAACTAGTTCTGGAAGATTATCTGTTACATCCGTAAGTCTTCTTGTAAATATACGAATTTCATTCATTTTTTTATGAATTTGAATTCTAGCACCATCTAACTTGTATTCGACTGCTGTTATACCGCCCTGCTCTTCAAGAATTTCTTCTTCGGCGCTAATCATATCAGCTAACATAGGCCTCAATGGCCGCAATAGCTGAATTTTAGCATTTAGTATACTTTCTTTCCCTTTTTCTAGTAAATCCTTCATAACTGAGCCAAGATCACCATATAACATGTGCGCACATTGTACTTTTTCTAAAGGTATGCTGAATTTTTTTGAAATTGCTATTTCTAATAAACCCTCTCCAAGTCCAATTCGCAATTCTCCTAGTAAAATTTTCGTTATATACTTTGCTTCAAGAGGCGATACTCTCCTATATAGCGCTTCTAATATTGCCAGTTTCTTACGCTGGCTATCTTTTCCTTTTAACTCTGCAAGTTTGCAAAAAATTTCTTTTAGTTCTAAAATAGATAGAGGTTCTGAAAAGAGCCCATAGGTTGGTGAAATATTTTTTAATTCAAAAATTTCCTTTACAGTCTGTCCTACGTCACCAGATTTTGAGAAAATTTCACTGAATTCTTTACCGCTAACTTTTGCTATTTTTGAAATTATTTTTGCAATTGATGACCATGATATGTTTAACACTTTATTCTCCCAAGGTGGAAATACATATCCCGATAGTAGAACTACAGCATATGGAATCTCATTCTTGGGCAACTCATCTAATAACTTTGAAACGATATATACCATATCATTTCTTTTACTAACTTTTTCAATTTTTTCGCATGCCTCTGCAAATATATAAAAAGACCCTTTATTCTCCATCCTTACACCTTTCTATTTTTTGCTTGTAATCAACCTAACTTTTTTATGTGTTAATTTAAAATAGTTAGTTTACAAAAGTTTATTTACTTTACTCGGTTTATATTCTACAAGATATACAAATTTCGCGTTTGAGGAGGCCATCTATATGGCGAAAAAAAGAGATACGGGAAAAACTAAGAAGGAAGCAGAAAAAAAGGAAATTGATGTGTCTGCTATAAAGATGCCATTAGTTCGTCTATTCCTATTTCTTGCGCGGTTAAACGATTTTCTGCTGGGGATATCATATGCCATTCTTGGTGTTGTAATCCTTAATAGTACTGGAACTCTTGAAATTGCTACAGAGCCAGTATATATTGATTATGCATTACTTATAGCCCTTGCAGTAACTGGTATCATTATGACTATTGGTGCTTTTTCCTCAGAGATACAAATTGGTTTCAGAAGCACTTTGCTATTCATACTCCTTGTTGATGGAAGTTTTGCAATTCTCGGTTATCGCTATCAGATTTTGTATCAGTCTGCAAACATTAGAGATTTACTTTTCAGTGCATCAACGATACTTCTAGTTGCAAGTATTGTCTTAATATTATCTATAGCAAGTGGTGTTCGTGAAGTGTCAAGCTTTAGTAGAGAAGCACAGCGTTTACTTTCACTACAGCAACAAACTTATGATACGCTTAGGAAATCCGCTCTCCCTGAGTCAGCTCGTGAAACATTGTTAAAGTTACACTATGAAAATCAAGCATTCTTCTCATCTGTAATTTCCGCAATATTAGAGCCAGTAAGTCGTGGAGAATCAGAGAAGCGTATGATGTTGGCATTATTCATTGCGGTTATATCAGCTGTAATACAATTTGTGATTATTGCATACTATGGTACTGATCTTTTAACAGCAATTGGGTATGAGATTGCATTGCTATTCATTGTACTGATTGCAACTTGGTTCTGGACAGAGCGTAAACTCAAAGCGTTAGACGAATTTGCTGAGCAGTTAAAACTGGCCAGAAAAATAGCAGAGGAGCTTTAACCCCTTTTTATTATTTTTAGCTCACAAATGTCCACATTAAAATTAATAAACTTAAAAATTGAATTAATTAAAAATCTGCGGGGTCTGAAATGGCAAAAGTGAATATTTACCTTGGAAGAGAAAAAAAGAATGGTGAATTGGGTGATTGGGTAACTCTTGATGTATCAAAACCACGTGTTGGAGTAATTGTTGGAAAAAGAGGAAGTGGGAAAACATATTCAGCAAGTGTTCTTATTGAGGAATGTTTAGATCGTAATCCTAGAGCTGCATATGTTATTATTGACATTATGGGCGTTTATTGGTCACTAAAGTACCCTAATAAAAATGTTAAAGAGTTAAACACTCCTGGATTTAAGGGATTAATTGAGCCAAAAGGTTATGCCGACAAAACACGAGTTCTCGTTGTGGCTGGGGATGTCAAAAAATATCAAAAAGGAACTTATGATGGCACACTCACTATTACACCCAATATGGTAAGTTTTGATGTATGGTTATCGGTTTTTAATCTTGCACCAGATGAACCACAGGCAATGTTATTAAAATCATTATTAGATAAATTTGAAGATAAAACATATTCTATTCAAGAGTTAATTGATGCACTAACAGAAGAATTAGAAACTGGGCGATACTCAAAACAGACCATTGTAAGCCTTAGATCAAAATTTGAATATGCAAAAAGTTGGGGTATTTTTTCGAAAACAGGCATGACTCTTAGAGATTTGGCTATACCTGGAGTAGCTACTATTATTGATGTAAGTGAGAGTTCTAAACCAGTCTCTGCATTGCTTGTGGGCCTATTAGCCGAGAAAATATATGATGCACGAAAAGAGCTTGCCAGAATTAAAAGCTGGGCAAAAGTTTCTGGTAGATCTGTTTCAATAGAGGATAAAAATATTCCTCAAACATGGCTAATTATTGAAGAAGCCCACAACTTTCTCCCTTCTCGTGAGCGAACAAAAGCATCAACGCCTTTGATTACTTATGTGAAAGAAGGGCGACATCCCGGTTGTGGGCTCCTCTTAGTATCTCAAGAACCTGCTGCGCTGGACACTAAAGTTCTAAAACAAATTGACTTTCTACTTGTTCATAATTTGTCACATAAGCAAGATGTAGAAGCAGTGAAATTCATCGCACCATCACCTCTTCCTAGAGACTTAGATTCAATTCTAATAAAGCTTGGTAAAGGTGAAGCGCTATTAAGTGTTACTGGTTCAGAGGTGGCAAAGAAGGTTAAGATACGTCCTAAACATTCAATTCATATTGCTCGTGCAGATATTGCTGAAGATAAAGACGTCGTTGAATTGGGAGAACAGCCATTTTCTATATGGAACGAGTATGAACGTCTGAAAAGAGAAGTTGTTGAACTAAAAGCCAAACTTATAGAATATCAGAAACGTGCTGGGAGTAAGAGCAGTTTAATTGAAAAGTACATGAATGAGATAAATAAGTTAAAACATGCATTAGAGAAAAAAGATCAAGTAATTAGTGAGTTGAATCAAAGGCTTGCAGAGAAAGATTCAATAATACGAGACCTCGAAAGTCAAATTAAAGCTCTTCAACCAAAGAAGTATGCTGTATCAAGGCTTAAACAACGTTTACTCAACTCCATTGCTGGTGCACTGCGCGACACAATAATAAACGAATTGAATAGTGATGCAAAATCAGTTCTTTCTATACTTGGAGAGCATCCACGAATATCACTTGATGACCTACAGAAAAGTATTCCATCAAAGATAAAGTTGCTCAAAGCGCTTGAAAAATTAAATGCTAAGCGATTCATACGTATTGAAACAATAAATAACAAGGATTACATAATTTTGAACTTGGATAATCTAATTAGACGACTAAGTGTGGAACCATTATCCGATGAAGATATAGAGTATGTAATAGAGCGAATATTTGGATTGGGGATTATTTGAGGTGGTTCTGTGAAGTACTTTAACATTCAATTTCATGTAAATATGTGGTATGCCGAGTATACAAATGAACAAGTTATTCGCAGATTTCCAAATATATACCGTCATCTTCTTGATGTGTTGGAAAAATATCCCTCATTGCGTGTTGGTTGGGATATTGAAGTTTCAGTCACATTACCATATTTATTACAAGTAGCTCCTGATATTATTGAGCGTATTAAGAAGGGGGTTCATGAAGGACGTTATGAAATAATTGTAGATACATGGAGCTTCACGTTACCCCCATTACATACTGAGTTTGAGTTTAATTATCAACACAGAAAAGCAATTCTAAAACTAATTGAAAATTTTGGTAAAATAAGTAAAGGATATTTTGCACAAGAAGCAGCATACTCTCCAGTAATGCCAAAATTTTTGAGTAAAGATACTGATTTTATTGTCTTACAGACTGCAATGCTTGAAACTTTATCGACAAAATACGATCCAACATACACAGGTACATATTTGCTAAAGGGAATTGATAATCATATAATAAAGTGTGTGCCATTTGAATCTCGCTACTTAAACATTGTAGAACGTGTTAACGATTTCTTAAAGGAAACTAAAGATAATTCTATTTTGGTTGTTTTAGGCGATGCAGAAATATTTAACCCGTTAGAGTTGGACCATCAATTGAAAGAAATATTGAAAAAACCAATTCAGCCAATTCTTCTTTCAGATTATGTTAAAGAAGTTCCTGAAGGTCCTCTCATTGACGATTTACCAGAAGGTACATGGGCTCTTGGTACATATGACTTTTTCCTTTGGTGCCGAGATCCATGGGATCATTACCTCTGGACACTTAACGAACAAGCACGTAACTCATATCTTATTGCTCAGTATTGGATAAATAAGCTAAAATCCTTGGGTGAATTAACTGCAAAAGAAGAAAAAGAACTTACAAGGATTCTTGACACAATACTTCTAGCTCAAAACAGTGATAAGTTTGGTTGGAATCCTTGCCCTGAAAAAAGATTAGAAGGAGAATTGTACTTTAGACAATCCATAAATAGCGCAAAGATATTGTATTCTTTAGTCTCTGAGAAAGTGTTTCAAAAAGAGAGTGAAACATACTTGGATGTTGGAAACAATTATGTACAACACTTCTTAATGTTTAATCCTTATAAGCGTCCTATTGCAAACCTTCCGATATACCTTCCTATAACTATTGATAATGACAAAGTTGCTCCTAACCAGCTTAATCTTCTTTTACATGGACAAAAAATTCCATTTGCTTTCGAAGAGGTAAAACTTGATGAAGAAGGAAATATTCAATCTGCAGTGCTAAACTTTATTCTTGATAATACCATAAATCCATCAGAAGAAGTTTCAATGTTTCTGGTAAAAGGCACACCAGTTGCACCAACTGTCAACTTAGCTACATTAAAAAATAATACATTAGAGAACAAATATGTTAGTGTAACTATTGATGATAACGGGACACTTACCAACTTTGAAAATAAACAACTTAACATAAATCTTCCAATAAAAAACATGGCGTATTCTTTCACATTTAATGAGCCAGTTATAAATGAAAGAATTACAAAAATAATTCCTCTCTTACAGTCAGATTACCTTGTTTATAGCGGATTGAAAGTTGTTGATGACTATAAAGACTTCTCTGTCATAACAACGTACAAATTGTTTAATACATTGGATTATCTAGAAATAACTAGAGTATTTACTTTTAATACATCTTTTACTGGTGAACTAAATCCGTTTGAAATAAATCTTTCATCACCGCAGGAATTTCATGTTTTAAGAGACTTATCTGGCTATGTAATTCCACGAACTATTAAAGAAGATGATGAATATACAATTTTGTGTAACAATTGGATAAAAATGGATATTGGGGAAACAGGCCTTTTATTAGGCTCTAATGGACTAGTTCATGCAATTAAAGAGGTAACATTCAGTGAGGGCTCGAAAATCATTTTAGCTCCAATGGCAAGCTTCTATACAGATAATGATTATGAGCGATTTAAAGGAAAACATGTCTTTAGGATATTTATGAAGCTAGTTCCACCTGGAAACATGAGCGAGAGTCAATTACAATTGGCCTATGGATATGCTCACCCTCCACCAATCTTTGAAATGTTACAAAAAGCAGGACATCGGTACCTCTAATTAATCTACACAACACCAGAAACTGGGTCAGTTATTATAATTCCTGGAGTAAATCCCACTTTCTCTTTATATTTTTCTGAAATCACTTTAGCAAAGTCATTTACAGAATCAGAATAGACTACATTAATCGTATTACCTCCAAATCCAGCACCTGTAAGTCGAGCGCCTATAGTTCCTTCTATATCATAAGCTAAGTCTACAAGAAGGTCCAGCTCATAACAACTAACTTCATATAATCTTTTACAGCTTTCATGTCCCTCTCTGAGTATTTTACCTAAATCTTCTAGTTTTCCTTTCTTCAATACGTCAACTGTTTGTATGACTCGTTGATTTTCAAAAACAACATGCTCTACGCGTTTTCTTAGCTTTTCTGGAAGTTTATTTTTATATTTTTCAAATATCTCTGGGGTTACATCTCTCAATGATTTTATTGTATTATCAAATTTTCTCAGAATATTTACAGCATTTTGACATTCTTGTCTGCGTTCATTTAGTACCTGCTTTGCTTCATGCTTAACACGAGAATCCACTAATACTATTTTTGCTTTGTTCGTAGGAAAGCTAATATATTCAAATTTCTTTTCAAGTGTGTCTAGAAAGAGAAGCGTACTTGTTTTAGCAAATGTAATTATATATTGATCCATGATTCCACAACTTATATTCATAAACTCTCTTTCAGCTTTAAAACTAATTTCTGCTATCATTTTTTTATCTAAATTGAAATTATATAACTTTGAAATAAAATTAGCGAATGATACCTCTAATGATGCAGATGAGCTTACACCGGCATTTACTGGTAAATCGTTTGTAATAACTATCGCAGCTCCATGATCAAATTTATAATCCTCTTGCGTTAAGAAAAACAAGACTCCTTTAAGATAATTTACCCATTTATCTTCTTTTTTGAATTTAATGTCATTAAGTGGAAAAATTTTCTTCTCATTAAAATGAAGCGATTTAACGAAAATTTTCTTTTCATTTAATTTTGTTCCAACAATGACTGTATGTTTGTCTATAGCTAATGGCATTACATACCCATTATTATAATCCGTATGTTCCCCAATTAAATTAGCTCTTCCAGGAGCAATTGATACAGTTATATCCTCTGGTTGTATACTCTTCCCTAAGAGAGCCCTTAATTCCTCTTTTGCTTTAAAGATTAAATTCTCAACAGACAACCGAGACACCTACTCTACAATTGTCTCCCTCAGATTTTTTGCATTAATTTCTGGATTTGTGGGATTTATAAACGTGCCAGCACCATTCTCAACGCTGGCTGGATATTTAATTTTGTTTTTACCACGGTGAATAGGTCTAAATTCTACATGAAAGTGATAATATGGGTATTCTTCATTTCCTAAAGGTGCTTGATGAAAGTACATCATGAAAGGAAGCTTAAATCCGAAATATTTATTGTACTTTTTGCGGATTATCCGAATTGCTTTTGCAAAGTCCATCACTTCTTCTCTGTTAAGCTCAAGGATGTTTTGCATATGTCGTTTTGGTAGAAGATACACCTCGTAAGGGAACATTGCCCAGAATGGAATAAATGCAATAAAATTATCATTTTCATAGACTATTCTACTATACTCTGCTTTCTCTGCGTTTATTGTGTCACAAAAAATACATCTACCATGATCTTTTAGGTAGTATTGTTTTGAATTTTTTAGCTCTGTTTCTATGATTTCTGGAATAAATGGAAATGCATATATCTGCCCATGAGGGTGGTCAAGAGTTACTCCAATTGCTCTTCCTCTATTTTCAAAAATAAAAACATATCTGATGCCTTTTTTCTTACTTAGTTCCCTATAACGATTCTGCCATAATTCGATGACTTTAAGCATATGTTCAAATGGTAAATCTTCAAGCTCCGTATTATGATCAGGAGTGTATACTACGACTTCACAGATTCCATAAGCTTGAGTTCTTTTGAAAAGAGGATTACTTGAAGCCAGATGCACTTCTATATCCGTATCTGGCGATAATGCTGGATAACGGTTTGGTATTGAAATGACATCCCATTTTCCAGATGGAACGTCTGGCGCTCCAGGACAAAATGGACAAAATGATGAAGGGTGCACTGGTCTTTTGCTTCTGTGAGCTGCTACAATAATCTTTTGACCTTTTATTGGATCATATCTTATTTCGTTTTCAGATGAATCTACATTGTCATTGCCCAAGATACATCCACTTCGTGCCAGTTTTTGTATCTTCTATTCTAACACCCAATTTCTTTAGTTCTTCACGTATATAATCAGCCAACTCCCAATCCTTTTTGCTTCTTGCTTTTTGCCGTACGGAGACTAGAAGCTCTATAAAGCGATCAAGCTCTTCCATTTCTACTGTTTCTTTCTTCAATACAGTTTCATCAAGAATGCCGAATAGTGAAGCAAAGTCTGTCAAAGATCCATATATCCTTAATAATAGTGCGGGATTATTTTTGTCCCTTTCAAGATAATTATTTGTAAATTTCACTAAGTTAAATAAAGCTGCTAAAGCAGCTGGTGTATTGAAGTCGTCATTTAATGCTTTTAAGAACTGATTTTCATACATAATTACATTATTAAGGTCTTGTAAAGCTTCATCATCTAATCTATGTGGCGGATATATCTCATCATATTCTTTCAGGATTTGATTTGTTTTTATAATTGTGTTCATTAATCTTCTAAAGCTTTTATCAGATTGTTCTATTTTATCCCAAGTAAAGTCTAATGGGCTACGATAGTGAGTTGAAAGCATCAAAAGCCTTACAGCTTCTTTTTTGTATTTTTTAAGCATATCGCGGATAGTAATAAAGTTCCCAAGTGACTTTGACATCTTTTCACCATCTACTGTAAGAAAACCAACATGCATCCAATAATTAGCAAAAGGTTTACCTGAATATGCCTCACTTTGAGCAATTTCATTTTCATGATGTGGAAATACCAGATCTTGACCACCACCATGAATATCAAAAGGCACTTCCAAGTATCTCATTGACATAGCAGAGCATTCTATATGCCAACCAGGTCTTCCTTTACCCCATGGGCTATCCCAGAACGGTTCATTTGGTTTTGCTTTTTTCCACAGCGCAAAATCCGCTGGATTTCTTTTTCTTTCATCAATAGCAACTCTTGCGCCAGCTTTAATATCCTCTAACGTTTGTCCTGAAAGTTTTCCATAACCACTAAATTTTGTGACATCGAAATAAACATCACCACTAACATTGTATGCAAACCCCTTATCTATCAGTGTTTTCACTATTTCTATGATATCTTGGATATGCTCAGTAACCTTCGGTTGAATATCTGCGATTTCAATACCTAACGATTTCATATCATAAAAATACTCTCTAGTGAATTTCTCGCTTAACTCCTTAGGATTCATGCCCTCCTTATTGGCTCTGTTTATTATTTTGTCATCAACATCTGTTATATTCTGAACGTATTTTACATTATATCCAATATATGTGAGGAACTTCCTAAATGTATCAAATACAATATATGTTCTTGCATGACCAATATGGCTATAATCATACACAGTGGGTCCACAAACATACATACGCACTTCTGGGGGATTAACTGCCTTGAATTCTTCAACTTGTTTTGACAATGTATTATAAATTCTCAACATATGCTTCACCAAGAATCACTTGACCATTAATTTCTTATAGTACTCGTGTTTAATTACTATAAAAATTATTATATCTTGCTATAATTGGGAGGTCTATTTTGCAAGCGTCTTCTTATTATTATTTTGAAGAAATCTTGAAAGAGTGGCCATCATTAGACCTTGCAGTATCTTTCCTACCTCTATCTGTGCTAATTGTTATAACTATATTTGTGCTAACATCATATCTTAAGAAAAAATATAACTTAAAAACAAATTATACTCGGAAGATAATTCATATGCTATTATTTTTAATTGGTTGGTGTATTGGATTCTTTATCGGATTTTCATACCTCATCATATACGGTGTTGCAATCGCTCTTGTAGGAATCCCAATTGTGATTTTGGGTGAAGGAAATCCTCTATATGAGGCTGTTGCAAGACCTGAGGATAACCCTAATCGTTCCCTGTTTCTGATTCTTCCATACATAACGTCTGTTCTGGGTGCTTTATGTTTGCGATTTTTAGTTTTTGATTATTATTTTATAGGAATTCTAGTTGCCGGTGTTAGCGATGCTGTTGCTGAACCAATTGGCGTAAGGTATGGTTATCATAGGTACCGTGTTCCAAGTGTATCTACTAAAGTCTCTTATAGGTCTATTGAAGGTAGTTTTGCTGTATTTACATCTGCCATGGTTATTACGTTCTTATTTACAGTTGGCGTTTTTAACATAAATCCTGTGATAGCGTACTTTGTCTCTTTAATAAGTGGACTTTTTACTGCAATAGTTGAGGCGATATCTCCACATGGATTAGATAACTTCACAGTACAGCTTTCATCAGCACTACCGCCTTATCTTATCACCTTAATACTATCATAACTTCTCATTTACATCTGTGTGCCTACAACATTACTCATATTCAGCAGTAATTACATCATAATACTCATCAATATCTTTTTCTTGTCGCCTATCTTTAGGAACATAATTCCAAACTTTTCCATTTTTTACCTTTCCGCAACCAATGAAATCATCTTTATATTTTAAAACTACATATCGCTCATTATACCTCTCAGCAATATCTTCAGGAATTTTAATATCATAGCCCTCGAACCATGCTTTTGCTTGTTCATCGTTAATCTCAATAATGTTCTTCTTTATTTTCTTTGCAAAAACTTGAGTGGCATCAAAAGAAAGTCGAATTAAATTGTCATCCAACTCACCAAAATAAAAACCTATAGAATGCAGCCTTAATCCTCTTAAATCAAGTTTGGCTAAATCTTTAGTACAAATCCAAAGTCTACGTTTTCCAGACTTAAATATTTCGAACTCGAATTGTTCTATTCCGAATTCATCTCTTAGAATTGATAGTATTTTCTTCTTTAGCTTTCGTGGAACAAGTATTGTTTCACTCACGTTTGACCACCTTTGCTATGTAAAAGCCTTCTGTATTGTTGTCTTGTGGATATATGCGTGCCGTTTTCTTCAAATCGGAGTCGAATCTTAAATCTTTGAATTCAACAAGACCAGGTCTTATCTTTAGTCCTTCAAGGCTTACTGGTAGTAGTTTTGCACTAGGCCTTTTTTCTAAGAGATGTTGAACCACCATTTCATCCTCTTCTGGATTTAATGTACATGTCGAATAAACTAAAGTTCCACCGTCTTTTAGAGAATCGAAAGCAGAAATTAGAAGGGATGTTTGTAGCCTGGACAGGCCTAAAATTACTTTTTGATTCCATTGAACTGCTATATGTGGCCGTATTCTAATAGTGCCATCTCCAGAACATGGGGCATCTAAAAGAACTTTATCATATTTGTTAGGTAGTTTACCAAATCTTCGTCCATCAATCTTCGTAACAATAACGTTAACAACGCCACACCTTTGTAAATTACTTCTCAGAGCGTTTAATCTAGAAAAATCAATATCATTTGCTATAATGATCCCCTTATTATTCATCATTGCAGCCATTTGAGTTGTCTTTGAGCCTGGCGCTGCGCTAATATCAAGAACAATATCATTTTCTCGCGGATTAAGTATAAGCGGAGGAATCATACTTGCGGGACCTTGCATATAAAAATATCCTAATCTATGCTCTATTGCTTTACCAAGTGTATATTTTGGAGAATAGACCCATAGACCATCGCGATACCATTTCATTTGTTCAATTTTCCAACCTTTTGCTGATAGTCGCCTTATTAATTTCTCTGTAGATATTTTTATAGTATTAACTCTAATGGACCTTTCTATCGGTAAACGATGAAAATATAAAAAACGCTCAATTTCATCATCTAATATTAATTTGTACTTCTCTACAAACTCATCTTTGAATTTTATGTTCAGCAACTCAGGTTCATCTTTACTAGTAGTTATATCACTCATCATTGTATGTTCTACTCTCTTTAGAGTTTTATTAATTCCTCTGGCGTTTTTGTTAGCACCTCATGTCCGTCTTTAGTCACCAAGACATCATCTTCGATTCTAACACCACCAATCTTTTGTATATACACACCTGGCTCTACAGTCATAATCATACCCGGTTCTAGTTTGATTAATGCACGTTTTGATTTTTCTTTTTCGGTGAACGCGGGTCCTACATCGTGCACATGAATTCCTATGGGATGGCCTGTTGAATGCATAAACTCCTTTGCAGAATATCCGTTAGCATATATATAATCACGTGCAGTTTTGTCGATCTCCCAAGCTTCAATTCCAGGCCTTACAGCCTCAATTGCTTTGTCATGAGCTTCTTTTACCACAGAATACATATGTTTTATTTTTTCAGATGGATTGTCTCCAAGATAGACAGTCCAAGTCATGTCTGCTGTGTGAAATTTATATTTTGCACCTAAGTCTATAATAATTAAACTTTCTTTTTCAATTCTATAGTTACTTGTGTTGTGATGAGGATCGGCTGAATTTGGGCCAGCTGCTACAATTGTGTCAAATCCTGGCTCAGCTCCGTATTTTTTCATAATGTAGTCTGCTTCTGCAGCAATTTCTGCTTCAGTAACACCGGGTTTTATATGCTCTATTGCATGCTTGACAGCTTTTATTGTTATTTCAGCGGCTTTTTTATGAAGTTTTATTTCATCATCATCTTTAACCGCACGTAGTGTGTAAAGAATTTCTTGTGCAGAAACAAAATTAGCTTTAGGTACTATCTTGGTTAACTCTAAAAAATCCCCATGGAGTAAATAATTAATTGTTTCTTCACCGCCTTTATACAAATCATCCACATAATTTATAGCTATCCTGGGAGAATCACCTTTTTCGGTTAGCTTTTCCTTCAAAAAGTTTATGAAATCATCAGGACTCTCGTAAGTGTATACTTCATTCTCCTTGAAGATTTTTGCTTTTTTGACCATAGGTGCTTCCATTTCAGCAATCATTACAGAAGGAGATCCATCGCTTGGAATTACTACTGCATGCCTAGTGTGACACTTTGTGCCTAAAATCCATGGTGAGTGTATATCTTTCAATTCAGATGTAACGATTAACCAAAAATCTAATTTTTTTTCTTTTAGAAGCTTTTGAACTTTTAAAATTTTATTCCTACTACTCATGAAACATCACCTAAAATACTTATCTTATCCTTCTCTATTCTTATGTACTTGATAGTAAAGCTCCTTAGGAATTTTAACTTCTTTCCCACAATTCGGTTGTTCGCACTTTAATGTTACTGTGTTTTCATCTTCACTGATTTTTTTCTTCAAAGGAAATCCACAATAGCAAACAAAGCCCTTTAATTTTGCAGGAACACCTAAAACCAGGCCAAAGGGAGGGACATCTTTAGTTACTACTGCCCCTGCACCAACCATTGCATATTCTCCGATTACTGTATCGCATACTATAACCGCTCCCGCACCAATACTAGCTCCTTTTTTCACAAGAGTCTTAACGACTTTCCACTCTTTATTAAACGCTCTCGGATACATGTCATTAGTAAATGTGGCATGGGGTCCAACAAAAACATCATCTTCTATCGTTACGCCATGATAAACCGACACTCTATTTTGTAATTTTACACCATTGCCTATTACGACATCTTGGTCGATATATACATCTTTGCCCAAAATACAGTTTTTACCAATTTTTGCACCCTTTCTAACATGCACATGATGCCAAATCTTGGTTCCTTCACCAATTTCGGCGCCTTCTTCAACTATAGCTGTTGGATGAATATATACGTTCTTCTTAATTTTGACCATCTCCAGAACATTTGATTATGTGGTAAACAATTAATATCTTTTTGGGAATATTACTTAACTGTGATTTAAATATTGTTTATATGGTGTCCAAAATGATTTTTGAAATAATTGTTATTGGAAATGAAATTCTAAGTGGTCACACACTCGATACAAATAGTAATTGGCTATGTAAGCAGATTTCATCCATCGGTGGATTTGTTAGACGAATAACAAAAGTGCCTGATGAATTAACTGAGATATCTGCTGTAATTAGAGAAGCACTATCAAGAGAACCTGACTTTATTATAACTACAGGAGGGCTAGGACCTACTTTCGATGATAAAACTGCACAAGGGTTAGCACTTGCTTTAGATCAGCCGCTCGAATGGAATAATGATGCACTTGAAATAGTTAAAAAGCGATATACGGAACTTTACGAGCAAGGACTAGTGGATACTCCTGAGTTAACCCCTCCACGAAAGAAGATGGCATACTTACCAAAAGGTGCTTCAGTTATCTATAATCGCGTAGGTACAGCACCAGGAATTATTTACACATATAAAAAGACCACGGTCTATGTTCTTCCAGGAGTGCCTGCTGAAATGAAAACAATGTTTGAAGAAAGTGTAAAACCACAAATACTAGAAAAATTCTCAAAACTAGTAAGAATAGAAAAAGAGATTGAAGTCGATATGACTGATGAATCAGAGTTTGCTCCTATCGTTGAACGTGTTATGAAAGAGATTTCAGGTGTGTATGTAAAATCTCATCCCTCTGTTTATTCGGCGAAGGAAAAAATTCGTGTGGCAGTTAGTGCTGTTGGTGAATCTAAAAAAGATGTCGAAATCAAAGTTGATATGGCTCTATCACTCATAAAGAAATACGTAAAAATGTATAAGGAGTCAAAGTCCAATGAAAAGTGAAGATGTTTTTATTCTCGATGAAAATTCAGAGGAATTAGGAATTGCCAAATCCAAACTTATGGAAAATGCAGGTGCAGCAGTAGCACGTGAAGCTATAAGATTAATGGAAGAACTAAAAATCAAGCCTAGTGAAGCGAAAGTTCTCATAGTTGCTGGTACTGGTAATAATGGTGGCGATGGCTTTGTAGCGGCTAGACATCTTACTACCTTCAATGTAAATGTGACTGTAGCATTGCTAGGTCGCAGTGAATTGATTAGAACTGATATTGCGAGAGAAAATTGGGCCATATTGAAAAATTTAATTTTAAAAGTAAAACTCATAGAGCTTAAGGATTCTACTGAAGTTCTCTCAAAATTAAAAGGACTAGTTGATGATGCAGATTTAATAATTGATGCAATCTTGGGAACTGGTGTAAAAGGTTCTTTACGGGAGCCAGTAAAATCTGCCGTAGAAGTAATTAACGATAGTAAGAAGCCAATATTAGCAATAGATACACCTACTGGGGTTGACCCAGATACAGGGACTATTGGAGGTACTTGCATTAAAGCAACTGCTACCGTAACATTTCATGAAATCAAAGATGGATTAATAGATAATCCTTATGCAGGGAAAATCATTGTAGCACCAATTGGAATACCGTACGAAGCAACTATTTTTGTTGGTAAAGGTGATGCAAAAGTTGCTATTAAAAAGAGAAAACCAGAAAGTCATAAGGGTGATTTCGGTTATGTTATGGTAATCGGAGGAAGTAAATACTTTACAGGCGCACCAACACTTTCTGCTCTAGCAGCATTACGTACTGGCGTTGATGTGGTCTTCATAGTAACTCCTCATTATGTTGCAAATACTATTCGTGGATTTTCGCCTGCAATTATTGTTCGTGAATTTGATGGTGACTTTCTAAATGAAAATGCTATTGATGTAATATCAAAGCTCCTTCCAAAAATAAATGCAGGTGTTTTTGGTCCAGGACTGGGTCTAGAAGAAGAAACTGAGGAAGTGGCCCCAAAAATATTCACTTTACTTAAAAAGCAAAACATTCCTACAGTAATTGATGCAGACGCGCTTAAAATCTTATCAAGGCATTCTGAGCTGAAGAAGTGGCAAAATGCTATAATTACACCACATCTGGGTGAATTCAAACCATTTGTTTCAGAGGAAAAACAAAGTTTATTGAAAACTTTTGAAGACCGAATGTCCTTAGTAAAAGATGTAAGTAAAGAGTGGGGCTTTGTTGTCCTTCTGAAAGGACACTATGATATAATCTCAGATGGAACTCTAATAAAGATAAACAGAACAGGAAACCCTGGTATGACTGTGGGCGGTACTGGTGATGTTCTAACCGGTATCGTGGGAGCTTTATTGGCTAACGGTGTCTTACCCTTTCGTGCAGCTTGTGTAGGCGCATACTTAAATGGGAGAGCTGGCGATATAGCTGCGTCTAAAATGGGATATCACTTAATGCCGACAGATGTAGTAGAAAGTATTTCAGAAGCGATTGAATCACTTTTCTATAAATAACAATTTTAAAGTATAAGTGATTTTTATTTTACCTATAAAATTTATATTTTTCATTTTTGTATTCAGCGTGTAAAGTAAAAAAATTTATAGCTTGCCATAATGTTAATATTAAATAGTAGTTTGAAAATCATAAAATTATTCACATCGTCTCGGAGGCCTGTTGTTGTCACAAACAACTATCTCACAAAAATCCTCACATAAATGGTCTGTAATTATCCGACCAGAATTTTGTAAGGCTTGTGGCTATTGCATTGCTTTTTGTCCAAGAAAAATTCTTGTACCTTCTAAAAACTATAATAAAAAAGGTCACCATTATCCTGAGGTTGTTGATGAGTCAAAGTGCATTGGCTGCAGGTTATGCGAATACATGTGCCCTGATTTTGCTATATATATTGTACCGAAAAAGGAGGAATAATTTTGGCATCAGCAATTCTTTCTGGTAAATTTTTTGCACAAGGGAATTTTGCTATTACTGAAGGCGCAATTATTGCAGGTTGTAGATTTTTTGGAGGGTATCCAATAACTCCTGCATCTGAAATTACTGAAAGGATGTCTTTTAGGCTTCCACAAGTAGGTGGTTTTTTCATTCAATTTGAGGATGAAATTGCGTCCATAATGGCAGTGATTGGCGCATCTTATGCTGGATTAAAAGCAATGACTGCAACATCTGGACCAGGATTTAGCCTAATGCAAGAAAGTATAGGCCTTGCTTATATGACTGAAGCACCAATTGTGATTGTAAATGTTATGCGTGGTGGTCCATCCACTGGATTGCCTACTGCTCCAAGTCAAGCTGATGTAATGCAAGTTCGATGGGGCACTCACGGTGATCATGAAATTATTGCATTAGCGCCTAATTCTGTTCAGGAGATGTTTAATTTAACAATAGAAGCTTTTAATTATGCAGAGAAATACCGAATTCCAACAGTCCTTCTTGCTGATGAAATATTAGGACATTTAAGAGAAAAGTTGATAATACCTCCTTACCATGAAATTGAGAAAAGAATAGTAAATAGAAAAAAACCAAAAGTTCCTCCTGAAGAATATCTGCCGTTCAAACCAGATCCAGATGATTTAGTTCCTCCTATGGCTAATTTTGGTGATGGTTATCGTTATTATGTTACTGGTCTAAGCCATGACGAGCGAGGATATATTGTTTCTGACTTAGAAAGTCATGGAAAACTAGTAAAGCGATTGGCTGATAAAATAAAGAAGAATAGAAAGAAAATAGTCCGATTCGAGCAGTCTTTTATTGATGATGCAAGAATTATTGTTGTCTCATATGGATCAGAGTCACGTTCCGTGTACACCGCAGTTCAAAAAGCCAGATCTAAAGGCATAAAAGTGGGGTTATTTAGGCCGATTACTATTTGGCCTTTTCCAGATAGTGAATTACAAAAGGTATCTCAGGATGCAAAAGTTGTTATAGTCCCTGAAATGAATAATGTTCAACTTGGTCTTGAGGTTCAGCGTGTTGTTGATACAAAAGTTCATTTTCTACCAAACCCAACAGGATTTATTCATGCCCCAGAAGTTATTTATAAAATAATTACGAAGGTGAATGATAGTGTCTGATTTGCAAGTACTTCCCCCTCATAATCTTCATGATATCATTCGTGAAGATCGATTACCACATATTCTTTGTCCTGGATGTGGTATTGGGATTGTTATTGGAGCTATTGCTAGGGCTATAAAAGAGCTTAACCTAGATTTGTCAAAAATTGTTATAGTATCTGGAATAGGATGCTCTGGAAGAGCGTCTATGTATTTCAAGACAGATGCATTTCATACAACACATGGCCGTGCTTTGCCTTTAGCAACAGCAATAAAAATTGCAAGACCAGAATTGAAGGTAATTGTAATTGCAGGTGATGGAGATTTATTTGCTATTGGCGGTAACCACTTTATTCATGCTGCTAGAAGAAACATAAATCTAACAGTAATTTGTATAAATAATTTCAATTATGGTATGACTGGCGGCCAAGAGGGCCCCACTACACCTATTAAGTCATTAACTTCAACAAGTCCTTATGGATCTATGGAACATCCATTCAACTTAGTCGCATTAGCAGCATCTGCAGGAGCTACGTATGTTGCAAGATGGACCGTAGCTCATGTCAACTTACTTACAAAATCAATAAAGCGAGCGATTCAAAAGAAAGGGTTATCATTTATTGATGTATTATCTCCTTGCCCCACATACTATGGTCGTTACAATCGAATTGGTACAACATTAGATATAATGAATATGTATCTAAAATTATCTAGAGTAAAATCTGGTATACCTCCTCAAGATGCAATTCTCGATTTGCATAAAGAAATCATTGTAGGCGAATTTGTCGATGTTGAGAAACCAGAGTTTTCTGAATTACTTCATAAATTTGTAGATGCTCAAAGCAATAAGCTTAATTTAGATAAATAAGGTGGTTGAGTTATGACACATATCGAATTTATTTTTGGTGGAATTGGTGGTCAAGGAATTATTACCATGGCTGTCTTATTAGGGCATGCAGCGGTTATATATGATAACTTAAATGCTGTTCAAACTCAAAGCTATGGTCCCGAAGCCAGAGGCAGTGCTAGCCGTGCAGAAGTAATTATAAAAGAAGGACGTATTGACTACCCTAAAGTACAGCAAGCAGACGTATTTGTTTGTATGTCTCAAGAAGCATATGAAAAATATATTTCAATGCTAAAAAAAGATGGTGCTCTTATTATAGACTCTGACCTAGTACACCCTGAGAATCCCCCTACCAAGAAAATTTATAAAATCCCTGCTACTAAACTTGCTGAAGAAGAGATAGGAAATAGAATCGTTGCAAACATAATTATGCTTGGAGCTGTGATTGCAATTATTGATACAGTCACACCTGAAGCTGTTAAAAAGACAATTGCAGAGCGATTCCCAAAATACATAACTCTTAATTACCGAGCATTCGATTTAGGATATAACTACGGTAAGTCTCTTATCAAGGGACAGTAAGTCAGTATAGGGGCATTTTAAATTGAAAGTTAAGTCTGATTTGGTTAAAAAAGGATGGAAAGTACTCTGGGATGTAGTTGAGAAATCAGATGTGGTTCTTGAAATATTAGATATCCGTGATCCCGAAGCATTTAGAAATAAAAAGGTCGAAGAAAGAGTTAAAAGAATGGGTAAAGTTCTTATCTTGGTTCTTAATAAGGCTGATTTAGTGCCAAAATGGGTTGTAGAACAATGGAAAAGATACCTTGAGCAAGAATATCCTACAGTTGTTGCTAGTGTGTGGAGACGAAAGGGTAAAGGAAGAATAAAGGAACTTATTCTTAAGCTTGTTGACAAACGGCCTGTTATTGTATGTGTTGTTGGATATCCGAATGTAGGGAAAAGTTCAATAATAAATCTACTAAGAGGGGAATACAGCGCGAGAACAAGTTCAATGCCTGGTTTTACACGTGGTATGCAACTTTTTAACATAACCCCTGAAATCAAAGTTTTCGATACGCCTGGAGTTTTTCCTACTGAAACTGATTTTGTTGCTCTTTACAAAGGAGCCTTAAGAATTGAACAAGTGGGTGATGCCGTAGCAACAACTGCACAATTCATCGAATTTTTGCTTAAGAAGAGACCAAATATATTTAAGAAGTATTATGGTATCACTGAAAAAGATCCATTTAAGATAATCGAAATTTTTGCAAAAAAACGAAATATGCTTATGAAGGGGGGTCAACTTGATCTGGACCGTGCTGCCAAGCGAATTGTTCGTGATTGGCAAGAAGGTAAGTTAGTACTATGGCACAGACCACCTAAACGACCTAAAAAAATCAAGCAACAGCAACAACAAAAATATGCTAATAGCTTATAATTTCAACACTCCACGGATATTTTTCTTTTATTCTGCGGAGAAGCCTCTTTACTTTTCTTTCCTCAGATGTCCTCTTATAATATAGTATATAAACATGTCCCCCTCTAATACGTTTAATGCGTTGGTACATAGTTTTTGTCGTATTTATAACATCTACAATAAACATATCATTTACAGTAGAAAAGTCTAAATCGCGTTCACCAACTGGTGAAATAATTAAAATTGCGTTTTCGCCTATTTTTTCAAAATTTGAGATCATTTCTTTTTTGTCAAAAACCTCCCCAGTTAACTTAAATGCTTCGAAACCTTGTTTTTTTGCTCGAAGATAAATCTCATTAACCATATCCTTATATGAGCAGAGTACTATGACCTTCGAAGATTTTTTTTCTTTTATAATTTCAAAAAGCATGTCTATTTTCGGCGCTTTATCTACTATCGGTATCTTGCTTAGTTCTGCGATTTGTAATGAATTTTTTGACATCATCCACATCTTTCTAGCTTTCTTAGGAGTCATTGCAATTAAATACTTTCTGAGCAGCGTTAATCTTAAGAACATATCGTATTGTATATCCCCAATATGGGGCAAAACTATATCCTTATGACTTTTCCCTAAATCTTTTATAATTCCTCTCTCTTTCATTTCATGAAAAATAGCACTGATTTTTTGATCTAACTCTTGGATTAAACTAACTATGTTTTTATCATATACTGGAACTATAACGATCTTCGTTTTATTTATGTATTTTTCAACATCCGATTGTTTCATGATCTCGTCCATAGTGATGATTTCTGCATTGATAAGTGATTTCAATGTTAGAAGCTCAGATGCCATATAGACATTGTTTTCAGTCTGAATGGCATGTGCATCTCGCAGAGTACCACTCATACCCACTATACGTTTTGTTTTAAAAGCTTCAAGAATGCTATTCCAAGGTTGTACAAGAATGCTTCTTGCTGTACTCACTCGTTTTAATATCTTGTCCACTTCATTTATAATAAGTACGTCAAAATCACTAAAAGAGACACCTTGTGAAATCAAATTTCTTGCAATTTGTGGTGTTGTGAAAATTACATTTTTTGATTCGATTAACTTCTTCCTGAAATATTTGTTTGTTCGAGAGTTTAACCAGCCAAAGTCTAAATTCGTATTTTCATTGAAGAATTTAACAGTTTCAGCTAATGATGACGACGAATGCAAAACTGCAAGAACTTTTTTATCATTTAATAAGTCTGTAAGAAGTCTCATCATAATAATTCTTTTACCAAGGCCACAGTCCAATTCTATAATTACATTTCGTTGTCTACTAAATTGGTTCTTCACAAAATTTATAACAAAATCTTGGTATTCTCGTTGTTCAAATTTCGATTTTTCCATAAACAACCCAGTTTGTTACTCTTTTCAATTTGAATAAGACCATATCTAGTATATTAACTACGTGTTTTCATTTCATAAAGAAAACTTTATTGCTAAGTCAAAAAAGTATTACATAGCTTATTGGTGGTGATTTTATGAAATTTCCCGTCATTATTGTAAATTACAAAGTTTATGGAGAAAGCATTGGAAAACGTGGATTAGAGTTAGCAAAAATTGCTGAAAAAGTTATGAATGAAACTGGAGTCACTATCGGCGTGGCCCCGCAACTGCCCGATTTAAGATGGATTGCTAGTGAAGTATATGTTCCTGTTTTTGCACAGCATGCAGATCCTTTGCCTCCCGGATCTGGAACTGGATACATTTTGCTTGAAACAGTTAAAGACTGTGGAGCTGAAGGTGTGATTATAAATCATAGTGAGCATAGGCTCAAACTTGCAGTAATTGATGAGTTAATCACTCGTGCACGTGAATTGGAGCTAGTATCCCTTGTTTGTACTAATAACCCCTCTGTAAGTGCAGCTGTTGCTGCCTTAAAACCAGATATAATTGCAATTGAACCACCTGAGTTAATTGGTACAGGGATACCAGTCTCTAAAGCTAAGCCAGAAGTAGTAACTGACACAGTAGATCTCGTTAGAAAGATAAATACCGAAGTACATATTCTGTGTGGAGCAGGGATATCTACTGGAGATGACGTAACGGCTGCATTGAAATTGGGAACAGAAGGTGTACTGCTAGCAAGTGGTGTTGTAAAAGCAAAAGATCCTGAAGCGGTTCTTATGGGAATGGCTGAAGCTGTCTTAAAGGCTAAAGAATGAATTTAGGATTTTTTATACTTTTACAATCTCTTTATATTGATGCATTATGAATATAGCTTCTGTGATATTGCAATATGAAAATTTCTCAAATGAGTATCTAGATGTTTTGCATAATGCATTTACAACTATGTATACTTACTTCAAATCAATATTAGAAATAGCGCGAATCGCATCTCTTCTATGGGCATTGGCTGGTATAATTCTTTGGCTGTCGGGTTATGATTCTCAGCGTGGTAAACGAATGATTTTTGAGGGTCTTGTAACATTTTTTGTAGTAAACTTCTTCTTAATTGACCTAATAGATATTTTCTTTAACTCTTTATAATTTGTTTATTTTAGACAGCCAATATTACAATTGTGGTGACATTGTTATTAACAACTTTTAAATATCTTCACACACTCTTAACAATTGACTACAACACACTTATAAAATGGATAAATAAAAATCTGGAGGATTAATAATGCCAGAGAAAATTACTGTTTCTGTGATAAAGGCTGATGTAGGCGGATTAGTAGGACATCATGTTGTTGCGCCTCAACTCCTAGAGGTTGCTAATAAGGAGCTTAAAGAAGCAAAAAATAAAGGTATCATCATAGACTACTATGTAACTTACTGTGGTGATGACCTTCAACTAATTATGACACATAGAAAAGGTGAAAATGATTCAACAATTCATGAACTTGCGTGGAACACTTTTGTTAAAGCTGCTGATAAGGCAAAAGAACTTAATCTATACGGTGCAGGTCAAGATTTATTGTCAGATGCATTTAGCGGTAATGTAAAAGGGATGGGTCCTGGTAGTGCGGAGATTGAATTTGAAGAAAGACGATCAGACCCAATAATAGTCTTTGCTATGGATAAAACAGAACCTTCTGCATTTAACTATCCGATTTTCAAAATATTTGCAGATCCATTTAACACAGCAGGATTAGTGATTGACCCGCATATGCATGGAGAAGACTTAGAACATACTGGTTTCAAATTCAAGGTGATTGATGTTTATAAGGGTAAGTCTGTGATACTAAAAACACCTGAAGAGATGTATGATCTTCTAGCACTTATTGGTAGCACTGACTCTTACTCAATAGAGCGTGTATGGCGATATGATGACCTCCCAGCGGCTGTTATTTCAACATCCAAGTTATCCCTTATAGCTGGGAAGTACGTAGGTAAGGATGATCCTGTTGCAATCGTTAGAGCTCAAGCAGGTCTTCCAGCAGTTGGTGAAGTGTTGGAACCATTTGCATTTCCATATGCAGTTGCAGGATTTATGAGAGGCAGTCACTTTGGTCCAATATTACCTACACCACAAAGATATGCCACACCATCACGCTTTGATGGGCCACCAAGAGTCATTGCTTTGGGCTTCCAAGTTTCAAAAGGTAGATTAATTGGTCCTGAAGATTTATTTGATGACCCAGCATTTGATCTTGCAAGACAAGAGGCTCTTAGAGCGACTGATTACTTTAGAAGGCATGGTCCATTCATGCCACATAGGCTTGGCGAGAAAGAAATGGAGTATACAACACTCCCAATCGTACTCAAGAAACTAGAATCTAGATTTAAAGACGAGAAATGACTATAACATTCTCTTTTTACTATTTTTTGTCATAATTTTTGAAATTTTGATTGAACAAGAAAAATAAAAAGAGTAATACAAAAGTTAATTGCGAAATCCAAATATACATGACTAAAAATTGCTGATGAGCAGTTTTTAGTATCCCCAGAACTTCTTTCTGACCTCTAAAAATAGCTTATGTACATTGTTCAGCCAGTTCTCATAGTTTTCTACATCTGGGTAGTTTAGGTATAATTGCTTTGCTTCTTTCATTTTAGCAGCAGTATACTGCAGATTTTTAAGTAAGTCTAGCTTTCGAATACCTTTTAGAAGCCTTTTTGCTTTTTCTGTTATATTTAACCTAAGATCTTCACCTAAATTGGCTTTGAGCAAGTCATCTTCGGTTATTAGCTGTGCTTTCATACCATAGCTAAGATCGTCATCTTTAAGTGTCTGAAGAAACACCCTAAATACATCTAGTGATGCTTGTTTAGCTCCATATTCTTGGTTAAATCTCTTGTTATAGTCCCAGAGGCCGTTTCTGCTCACATCACCTTTTTCTATAGCTTCTGCAGCAACTTCCGCTGCTAATTTACCTCCAAGCATACTGCTTCCAATTCCACCGCCATGAACAGGGTTTACCTGTGCTGCTGCATCACCAACTAAGATTAATCCATTTGCAACCATCATGTCTAGTGGTCTACGTGTAGTGACAGTTGCACCACCACCAGTAATAAACTTAGAGTCCTTGAAAATGTCCCATTTTTTCAAAACTTTTTCTTCAAATTGTTTTTTCGGATGTGGTGAGCCTTTCTTCCACTGTACACCAAGACCTGTATTTACTACAGTTCCTCTTTTTGGGAAAACCCAAACATAGCCACCAGGGGCGGCATCTTGTGTTAAGTATATTTTTGCATACTGTGGTCTTTCAATTTCTTCTGTCAGTTCTCTTATTTCTCGGTAGTTGTTTGCAATGTCCTCTCTAGCTATTTCTCTCTCAATTCCAAACTCATCTGGCAACTTTCTTCTGATAATAGCAGACATTCCAGTGGCTTCTACTATTACATCAGCATAGAGCTCTTTAATTTGATTATCATGACGTATACGAAGACCAACAACATAGTTGTCTTTTATGATGGGCTCACGAACAACGGCTCTATCTAAGAGTTCTGCACCAGCATCTAATGCCATATTCACCAGTCTGATTCCAAACAAATTTCTGTTTATAATGAATCCGTCAAGTCCATGTCCGCCAACCGTAAAAACGGTTTCTCTGTCTGGTGAGAAAACTTCTATACCATCAATCTTTCTCTCTAATTCATCACCCTTAGGAACTGGAATCCCTATATGATCAAAATGATGCTTTCCAATTGCATCGCCACAAATTTTCTCACCAATTTTTTCCTTTGGTTTTCCTTCTACCACTAACGTCTTTAATCCTAATTTAGCTGCAGTCATGGCCGCCAAACTGCCACCAGTTCCAGCGCCAGCAACAATTATATCATATTTCATACTGTTGTTCCTCCAACTATTACTAATTAGTAGTTTTTGCTACTAATTTCTTTATCTAGTATGAGTTATATTTTAACTTTTCTGTGAACAGTATATTTATTTTCTTCTTTGTAGTTTTTTACTAAACAGACTTTCTTTTAATGGTGATTTTATGTATCTCACAAAAGAAGAAGAACGCATGTTGAACGGGGAATACGGAAAAGGCGTCGAAAAAGCTATGCGAATACTCGTTACACTAGGAGATATCTATAATGCTGAAAAGATGATACCAATTAGCTCAGCTCAGATATCTGGAATATCCTATAAGAGCATTGGAGACGCAGGAACTGAGTTTTTAGAAGATTTTGCAAATTCTGGTGTGAAAGTACGCGTCACAGCAACTATGAACCCTGCAGGGATGGATCTCGAAGATTGGAAAAAAATGGGGATACCTGAAGATTTTGCCAAAAACCAACTTCGTATAATTAATGCCTTAACCAAAATGGGTGTTATCCCAATTCCTTCTTGTACACCTTATTTTCATGGTTTTTATCCTCGATTCAATGAGCATGTTGCCTGGGCAGAATCGTCAGCCGTTGCATTTGTGAATTCTGTAATTGGTGCAAGAACAAACCGGGAAGGTGGACCTAGTGCCCTTGCTGCAGCAATAACTGGGAGAACTCCCTATTATGGACTACATATTAAAGAGAATCGAGCACCAAAAGTAGCGTTCAAAGTAAATACAAATCTTGTAGGTATACTGGATTTTTCTTTACTTGGGTATTTCATAGGCCTTACAGCTAAAAAAGAAATCCCATTCATATATGGTGTTAAAGAAGCATCTGCTGAAGAGTTAAGAAGCTTAGGTGCAGGTATGGCATCCTCTGGTGGAATACCAATGTTTCACATGGATAATATAACGCCTGAATCTAAAGATTTTGAAGTGCCCGGAGAAGTAATTGAAGTTGAATCGAAAGAGTTAGAGGATGTACGTGAGAAAATTACAACATCTGAGGATGTGGATTTAGTTGCTTTAGGATGCCCTCACTTGACAATAAAGGAAATCATGAATTATTATAATTTCTTTAAAAACCATCCACCGAAGCATAAAGTGTGGCTTTGCACATCAAGACCTGTAAAAGAATTCTTTAAAAATCAGGGTATAGTAATTGAACTAGAAAAGCTAAATGTTTTGGTTGTAGCAGATACATGCATGGTTGTAGCTCCACTAGAGGAAATGGGCATCAAAAGCATAGGCTTGGATTCAACAAAAGCAGCACATTACTCAAGAAACTTATCTAAACTAAAGGTCAAATTAGGAAAGCTGGAGGAAATTATATGAAAGTGTTAAAGGGAAAAGTAATATATCCCGGGAGAGTTAAAGGCCGTGCTCTAGTTACTAATGAGCCTATTGGGTTCTATGGCGGAATTGATCCCGCTACAGGGAAAATTACACAACAAGGGCATCCCCTTTACGGTGAAACAGTAACAAATCGAATACTTGTCTTTCCACACGGAATCGGCTCAACTGTTGGCTCTTATATTCTTTTCAGGCTCAAGAAAAACAGAAAAGCACCTATTGGCATAATAATTGAAGATGCCGAACCAATTGTTGCTGTGGGTGGTATAATAAGTGAGATACCTATGGTCTATGGTGTCCCTATTAAAGAAATAAAGAATAACGCATTGGTAGAAATTAACGAACAGGGAGATGTAATAATTCATGATAACTAAGTGAGCCCGCTATACATAAAAGTTATAACTCTTGCTAATTCTTTTTTAAATATGACTTCTATTAATACGGACTTAATTCAGTTATTAAAGAAACTCGGTTTGAATTCATATGAGGCAAAAATATATGCGGCACTAGTTCTTTTAGGGTCATCTACAGCAGGAGAAGTAGCAAAACTAGCTTTAGTCCCAGAAACAAGTGCATATCGTGTTCTAGATAGTTTAGTGGAGAAAGGTTGGGTAAATGTTGTACATGGGCGCCCTGCTGTATATCATGCTGTAAATCCTGAACTTATTAAAGGTAGAATCATACACGAAATTGAAAATGGGTTCAAGAAATTGAAAGAGATGTACCAAAAAGCAGCAAAGAAAGAGAAACCTGAAATAATCTACACAATTCATGGTAAAGAACGTGTGTTGTCAAAAATCAAAGAAGTTCTCTCAAAAGCAAAAAGCTTCGTTTTTATATCATCTCCGTCAGAATCCCTTAAAGAAGTTCTTCAGCATGTTAAGCCTGATAAAGTGACCTTACGAATAATAACTGATGAGCCAATTCCAGAGTTAAAAGACATAGACTATCGTATATCTCAACCTCTCTTTGCTGTTGATATATTGGTTGATCACTCACAGGCACTAATTGCGATGCCTGACTTATCCGTTTGTGGTTGGGCAAGTAATCCTCTTATTGCTAAGCACTTTGGACAATTTCTAGAGTTGAAATGGGAGCGTGCAGCATCTCTTGGTTCTTGAGAACTTTTAGAAACTTGTATTACTTCTTCTTCAAATTATTAATTTCCTTTAGTTCCTTTAATGCGTTCACTATTTGATTTACGACTGTTTCTAGCAGCATTTTTCCTTTCTCTGGAGTACCAGAAAGCGGATCGCCTACAGTCCCTGATTCTGTCATCATCGAATTTAGTTTAAACCAACCAAAATGAACGCTTTTCGGTGTTCTGGAGTCTGTTCCAAGATTATTCAGTTGCTTAGGGATTTCTTTTGTCATTTTATCTCTTCTTACCAACTCTGGGTACAAATATAGGAATAATGATGTCTCTAGCTCTCCAGCATGTCCAATTCCTCCTATCTCTGAAGTCAATATTTCCGATACTTCTTTTATGTATGGATATAGGTAAAATACAAAGATTCCAAAGTCTGTACCGATCTTTCTGCTTACTATATCAAGCACACCTAAGTTACCACCATGGCCATTAATTATGAAAATTCGTTTAACTTTATTTTTGGCAAGGGATGCGCATATATCGTAAAGATAACCTACTAATATCTCACTTCGGATGGAAATTGTTCCTGGAAACTCTGTATGTTCATCAGAATATCCATAATAAATTGGTGGTAAAAGAACAGTAGAAATTCCATTCTCTCTTGCTTTTTCTATAACCCTTTTCGCAATTGCTTCAGCAATCATAATGTCAGTTCCAAGTGGTAAGTGTTTACTGTGTTGTTCCACTGAACCTATAACTAATATCGCGAAATCAATATTCTCCAGAATATCTTTACTTTCTTCTGATGTTAATTTTAAATATTCATAACTTTCTGCAACGTTCACTCTTGTCACCTAGCAAAATATCTATTCATATCAATAAGCTATCTTCTCTATCTTAAACTCATCGTAAAAATAAAATATGTATGTGGTTTACTTTTTATTAGCGATGACGAAAGACACCTTCAAGGAGCAAAATACTGCGATGACTAGCTCTGGGGTTACTGAGCACTTTTGTTTCTCTAAAGATTTACGTAGCTTATTTTAAATTGTTATATGTGTGTTGCTAATTATATTTATTTGAGGCAAAGATGTTATTTTGTGTGTATTAGTATTTATTTCATAAGGTGATTTTATGGGTGCTGTGATAGCTGAGTTTAGTATAATTCCACTAGGATTGAAAGAGACAAGTTTGAGTAAGTACGTTGCAGAAGCAATAAAGATAGTAAAAGATTCTGGTATAAAGTATCAATTAACTCCTATGGGCACTATTCTAGAAGACGACTCACTTGAAAGAATTTTATCTGTTATACAAAGAGTACATAACGCTTTATTTGAGCTTGGAATTCCAAGATTATTAACAAGAATAAGTATCGACGAGCGGAGAGACGTTTCTAGAACAATGGAATCAAAAGTTGAGTCTGTATTGCGCAGATTAGAGAGCTAAAAAAATAAGCTTTTTCTTTATTTTCCTGCTATTGTCATTTCTGAGATTAAAATGCTTGGAGAATATACATTTATGCCTGCTCTGACATCATTTCCTATCATCTCAATACCATTTTTTATAATATCAAACCAGTTTCCTCTTATTATTACCCCTTTCACTGACTTCGTAAGCTCTCCATTTTCAATAAGTTGACCATGTGTAATTGTAGCGTTAATTTCACCACTTATGGGATTACTTAGCCAGGTACCGATTGCATCTTCTATTAAGATTCCTTTCTCTACATTACTAATTAAAGTCTCTAGCTTATATCTTCCTCTTTTTAGTACCAAATTGTGTGGTGCTGGATGTGGTAGTGATGTATATCCTCTTGCGGCATTGCCTGTGGACTCCTTTTCTTCCTTATGCGCTGTATATGAATCATAGACAAAATTCTTGAGAACTCCTTTCTCAAATATCACCATATTTTGTTGGGGCACGCCTTCATCATCGAATGGTGATGTTCCTATACCCCACTTTCTTAACCCCTCATCAATTATTGTAAATATGTCACTTGCTATTTTCTCACCAATTTTTCCAGCAAGTGGCGAACGTCCTTTTTGCACACTTTCAGCTGAGATTGATCGTGAAAGCATTGTATTTAGAACTTCTGTTGCAAATGAATTTTTCCAGATGACTTTCATTTTAGCACTTTGAATTTTTTTGGCTTTTAGTGCAAGAACAGCTTTTCTAGCAGCCTCTCCAATTAGCCACTCAATAGGCGCATCCCATCTACGGCTAATCCAATATTCATCGCCTGATGCTTTTTTAGCGCCTTTTTTAGCAACCATTCTAAGCCAAGCAACAAGCCCTGTTTCTTCTTTTATCAGCTCTGCGCCATATGTAGTCACTATTCCGACTTTACATCTGTCGATTTCAATGTTGCTTCTACTGGGGTAAATATCCTTGAATTCACTAATTCTGTCTCTATATTCATGTGATAATTGCATTAAATCGTCAACAGATACATTAGCTAATTTTTTATCAAAAATACCTTCGACTCGAGCTTGACCAATATTCTTTGGAAGTGAGACCCAATCAGGATCTTCCTTTTGCGCTTTTGCAATTTTGTATGCAATGTTAATAATATGTTCAATATCATCTGGCGTATTTACAGTCGATGAATAAAATCCTACTTTTCTGCCATCAACAATTACTCTTGCCCCGATGCCTATCCTTTTGGCATTTTTTAGGCTTTCAATTTGCTTTTCAAGTTCTAATTCCCAAGTTGTTGTTTCCTCAAAAAATAATTCACCCTCGGTAATTCCTGCCACAGTGTTTAATTTTTGCAATCCTTTATCAACTAAGTCTTCAAAAATCATGTCACCTGCCCCCAATAACCATCTTCGAGACCCTCACATGTGGGCCGCCATCACCAACTTTTACACTCTGTCCTTGTTTCCCACACCCACCAAAAATAGATGTGCTTATGTGAAAGTCTTTACCAACACCATCTATTGATTTAAGAGTGGTTAAAATGTCACCACTTATGATCGTACCTCGTACCATCTCTCCTAATTCTCCATTTCTAATTATATAGCTGGGCCCAGTTTGAAATGTAAATGTGCCTTGTCCAACATCTACTTGTCCCCCACCAGCTCCTTCACCTTTTATGTAATACCCTTCCTTTATATCTTCGATTAATTCTTCAAAACTAAAATCGCGCGGTTCTATGAAATAATTGGTTTGCCTGACAATAGGTAAATTTTCATAATTTTGTGCTCTACCATTACCACTTGGAGACATTTCTAAGAGATATGCAGTTTCTCTAGAGGTTAAAAATGCCTTCAATATTCCATTTTCTACTGTTATTGTACGTACTTTCTTAACTCCCTCATCATCATATGGAACGAAATAACCCCCCTCAATTCTTCCATCATCGACAATAGTAACTAATTCACTGCCAATTTGTTTGTTTAACTTATTTGCAAGGATAGATTCATTATTACTTATCAAATCACCTTCTGTTGCATGGCCCATTGCTTCATGAACAAACAAACCTATTATTTTTGGGTCTAATACTACTGGATACTCTCCTGGTTTTGCATGTTGTGTGTTTACGGCAGACAATGCTAGTTCTGATATCTTTATAGCAAAATCAGATGCATCTATTTCCTTAAAGAACTCAAAACCTTTTGTGTATGATTTATTTGAGTAAACTCGCTCCAATTCTCCATTTTTCTTCGCTACACTCATTTGCATAAATCCAACCATTGTAACATCTACTTCTATTTTTGACCCCTCGGAGTTCATAAACAATCTAGTATCTCGGAAATCACCAAGTCGAGAGTAACTATTCTTTATATGCTCGCTGATCATTGCATTTTTATTTGCTGTTAAAATAAGTTCAATTTTCTCCTCAGGTGGTATATCCATCGGATCTACCTTTACAGAAACTTTTTCTTTTGCATGAACTGTTTTTACATCTACTATTTCAGATCTTTTCCTTTTTGCGGATGAACCAACAGCTTCTGATATACTAACTGCGTTTTTTACCATTCTTTTAATGCTATCACTATCAAAATCTGTAGTAGATGAAAACCCCCAACCACCATATTTAAAAACTCGTAACCCAATTCCTTGGAGTGTATTTGACTCATAGAAACTAATCTTGCCATTATCAGCGATTATTAAGTTGCTACTAAACCGTTGATAACGCACATCTGCGTATTCTACATCCATATCTAATGCTAAATTGATTATTCGCTCAAGGATATCCTCCATATAATACATCTCCAGAGTTGAGAATGGTTTTTAAATGATATTTATACTTGCTCGGTTTCACTTTGTTGAATGTAAAAATTTAATCAGTCTTTAATAAATCTATGGTTGGCTCCAACTCTATCTAGTAACTCTTGCTTGCTTTACGGCTTCCAAGTATTCTCTTGCCTTTTTATCTGTCTCGAACATTTTCCGAGCAGGTTCAAGAAATTTAATTAAGGCCTCAGCTGTTGCTATCTTTAAGTCTAATGGATGTAGTTTACCAGTAGTGTAGAGTTTTGCCAAATCATCAAACGATGTAATATCTATCGGGCCACCATATTTTTCTGGTCTGTCTATATGAAGAACGAATTGTTCATCAAATAATATGTATTTATTTATGGCGATTATTGGGTTATGTTCTAAGGTTTTCGGAGGACAGTACGCGTTACGGATTTTTTTCCGTATCTCATCTGGAGTATCATGTATAAAAATAGCATCCCCTGGCTTCGACTTAGACATTTTTGCTTCTATAGATATTTCCATTGTATCCATTTTTGCTATGTCTTCTGGATTCATTCTCTGTAATCCAGCAAGTCCTGGAATGAGTGGCGTGTGTATTGCTATTGGCTTCCAGCCAACATTTATTTTTTCTGCAACCTCTCTAGCCAGAATATGTGCTCTTCTCTGATCTGTTCCTCCTAAGCAAATTTTAAATTCACCATAGAATATGTCTGTTACTTGTAAACTTGGATATAGCATCTTAGAGAAATCCAGTTCAGCTTCACTTGCTTTTCTGCCCATTATCGTCATAGCTCTTTTAACCCGAGCAAGCGTTAAATTTTTAGAGACCTTGAAAACCATCGACCAGTAATCGAGCGTATCCATAAACTCATCAGCTGTAACAAATATTAGTTTGTCAGTATCAACACCTAGTGCTTTCAGCGCATATTCAAAATACTTGCCGCACATTCTAATTCTCTCAATATCCCCTTCAAGTTTATCATTTATTTGTGCATGCCACGTTGCTTCCAATAAATGCATTTTAACTCCGATGTCCATGAGGTCCTTTAATTTTTTAACCCAAACAATCCATCCAATGTGAAAAAGACCACTAGGCTCCACACCAATATATCCTCTTGGGTTCTTCTCAGTCATTAACAGTTGTTTTAACTCTTCTCTGGTTATTATTTCTACAGTATTACGTTCTATTTTTTTGATGACTTCTTCTATTTCCATGTTTTAATCCTCCGAAAACAAACTAAATCTATATAGCATATGGGCTATTGTAACGATGATGATAGACTAATAAACGAGTCTTCATTATATTACTAGAAACAAAACGGTTATAATATTTAAAATTAGTTACTTTTTGTACAATCTTTATCATTATTCTAAATTCAAATAATTAAAATTCATGTGTAATAAATTACAAATAAGTGGTTATAATGACGTTTGATGTTCGGATGAAAGGCTTTAAGGAATTGATATCACTAAACGAAGCATTAAATTTAATATTAACAAAAATACCTTTCGATTCAATTGAACATGAGTCACTTGATATACGCCAGAGTTTGGGTCGTATTTTGGCTGAAGATGTTATAGCGCCTATTGATGTGCCGCCGTTTGACAGATCTGCGGTAGATGGCTTTGCTGTAAGGTCAGAAGATATCAGAGGGGCCTCAACAAAAAATCCTGTAATTTTGAGGATTAAAGGCTCAGTATATGCTGGGCACTCTTCTGAATATGAAATAGGTCCTTTGGAATGTGTATATATAACAACTGGTGCGCCAATACCTAAAGGTGCGGATGCCGTTGTTATGATTGAAAATACAAAACAGATGGGAGATCAAGTTGAGATATATTCTCCGATTTCTAAATATGGCAATGTTTCATTAAAGGGTGAGGATATAAAGAAAGGATCTGCTGTGCTTAAAAAAGGTCATCGAATACGGCCAGTGGATATTGGTGTTCTTGCATCGTTAAATATATGTACAGTGAATGTAAAAAAACGCCCAAAAGTTGTTATCTTTACAAGTGGGGAGGAATTAGTTGAACCATGCTCTACACTACCTCCTGGAAAAATTGTGGAAACACACCTTCTAATGTTTTCAAAATATTTAGAACTCCTTGGTGTGGAACCGATATCTCTTGGAATAATTCCAGATGATGAATCAAAGATAGTAGATGTATTAAAAACATCATTACAAAAGGCAGATTTAATAATAACAACTGGGGGGAGCAGTGTAGGAAAGCATGATCTTACACTTTCTGCAATTAAAACACTTGAAAATTCAGAGATAGTATTCCATGGTGTTGGTATACAGCCTGGGAAACCAACGCTTTTTGCAATGGTTGATGACAAACCAATATTGGGGTTGCCTGGTTTTCCTGTTTCATCATTTTTTGCGTTCATATACTTCGTAAAAACTGCAATATTGCATATGTTGGGAGTTAGAACGATTCATCGCAGGTATACTTACGCAACTCTAACTAGACGTGTTTCCTCAAAACTTGGAATTGTAACTCTTGTTCGAGTTAAGTTAATAGATCGAGATGGTGAACTCTTTGCAGAACCAATTCGTGCTGGGGGTTCTACTGTTCTTACAAGTATCAGTGGTGCTGATGGATACTTTGAAATTCCAGAAGACATGGAAGGCTTTGAAAAAGGAACGCGTGTTAAGGTCTATTATTTTGATGATGTTTTGAGGTGATACTATGACTAGAAAGATATTCAAATCTTTTGTAACAATCGAAGATGCTTTAAATGAACTCTATAAGCATTTCACCCCAAAGCCAGTGGGTGTTGAAGAGGTCTCTATTGATAAAGCTCTAGGTAGAGTTCTGGCAACTAATGTATATTCTGAAATTGATGTACCTCCGTATGATAGGTCAACCGTAGATGGTTTTGCAGTTATTGCATCTGATCTAGTCGGTGCAGATGAGGATAATCCGATTACACTCAAAAAAATAGGTGAATTGCGGACAGGTGTTGTCCCAGCAATCGAAGTATCTTCTGGAACTACTATAGAAATAAGTACTGGTGCTATGATTCCTCCAGGTGCAAATGCAGTTGTTATGGTTGAATATACAGATACAGAGAATGATAATGTGATATTCTATCGGAGTACTTATCCTGGTGAAAACATACAATCTGCTGGATCAGATATAATGATGGGCGAACTGGTGATGCGTCAAGGTACACGGTTATCTCCACGCGAATTAGGCGTTCTAGCAGCCATAGGATTAGAAAAAGTATTAGTATACAAAAAGCCAAAAGTAGCAATTCTTAGTACTGGAGATGAAATAGCTCCTCTTGGCAAACCTTTAAAGGATGGCCAGATTTATGATATAAATTCTAGCGTAATCAGCGGTTTTGTGCAAGAAAGTGGTTGTGAGCCTATCTTTCTTGGTATAGCACGTGATAACGCAGATGAAATTCTTGATAAAATAAAAGATGGATTAACCAAAGCTGATGTAGTAATAACCTCTGGAAGCACATCTGCAGGAGTTAAAGATGTTCTCTATCAACTTATTGGCAAACTAGGATCCCCCGGAATCATCGTACACGGTATAAAAATAAAACCAGGAAAACCCACGCTTATTGGAGTAATAGATGGTAAACCTCTTTTCGGATTACCGGGATATCCAACAAGCGCCGCAATGGTATTTACACAACTTTTTGCACCTATTTTACGTCAAATGGCAGGTCTCTCTCCAACAGTTGCAATGAAGAAACTCCAAGCAAAATTGACTGTTAGAATAAATACAGCTCCAGGGCGAAGAAATCTTATCCCCGTCTATCTCCTAAGAAAGTCGAATGATGAGCATGTAGCATTACCCGCAAAGCAAGAATCTGGGTCTATTACATCATTCTCATACGCTGATGGCTTTATTATTGCTTCTGAGAATGTGTCTTACTTAGACGAGGGCGAAGTTGTAACTGTAAACTTATTTAGTAGTCAAATTTCTCCTCCTGATATTACAATAATGGGTAGTCATTGTGTGGGTGTTGATTTGCTATCAAGTTTGATTCATAAGAGATACCCAAATATCCATGTTAGAATAATAAACACAGGATCTATGGGCGGTCTTAGAGCCATTAAAAGAGGCGATGCAGATATCGCAGGAATGCATCTTTTTGACGAAGCAACAAAAAGCTATAATATCCCCTATATTAAAAACTATGGACTCGAAAAATCGACAGTACTTGTACGTGGATACGTTCGTGAGCTTGGATTTGTAGTCGCAAAAGGTAATCCAAAGCAAATAACGTCTGTTAAAGATTTGCTACGGCATGATGTAAGGTTCATTAACAGAATTGCAGGCTCTGGAACAAGGATCTATTTTGATATGCTGCTAAAAAATCTAGCTAATGAAGAAAATACAACATTCAATGAACTTGTGAAAGAAATAAAAGGTTATGAGATCGAAGCTAAGACGCATAATGCAGTCGCTGCTGCTGTAAAGTATGGCCGCGCTGATGTAGGGCTTGCAATAAAACCTGTAGCAATAAAAAACGGATTAGATTTTATACCTTTAACTAAAGAACACTATGACTTTCTAATTCAAAAGGTAAATCTGAGCAAGCCTTCGATTAATGTATTTTTAGAAATACTGAAATCTGACGAGTTTAAAAAAGAATTACCTAAACAAAATCCGGGGTTATTCTCTGATGAAAAAACTGGTGAAATAATCTTTGGAACAAACATGTAAGACCACTTATTTTCTGCTTTTATTTTTTGATTATGTAAATATACCTCTTGGATTAAAAAAAGATCTAAGACCCTCTTCTGCATGTTTTCCTAATTTTGGTGCAATACCATATCTTGGAGTATAAACTTCATTTTTATTCAGATCCACACCTACCAAATACTGACCCATTATGCCTTGGTTTACTTCTTCTACGTAAAACGCTCTGAAAATAATCTCTATGGAACTTTCTAAGAATCCAGAATCTGTTATAATAACGCCTATAATTGAATGGTCTTCGCTAGGTTTAACTTGGTTTCGGCCCCAATGTCTTAAATTTCGTTGAATAGCCCATAATTTATCATCTGTTATAATCTCCTTGTCATAAAAAATAATTACGTGACAAAACCAATGATGAAATGGCATTTGTGGTGTTGCGGCATATTGCTTACTATAAAGGTACGCTGTCATTTGCCCGATTTTCTTAGAACTTTCAACAGCTACATTGTCAGCAACATAGAAATTGTGCTCATCAAAAGTAGCCTCATCTATATGTGCAACTCTTCCCCATCCTGGGAATGGGAATACTTTTTCGAGCCTCTTTTGTATTTCAAGCAAATATGTGTAAAAGCGTTTACTCAAAAACTTTCCTCCAGCTATAGAAATTCGGCTAAACTTTTAGCTGCTTTATTCAATTGATAGAGTAAAATTCCCATCTTTGCTTCTTTTCTAGCTAAAATAAGGAGTAAAGCATTACTTCCAACTCGGCCAACTAATACATACCCTTTCTTTCCTCTTATAAAGACACCATTTAGATTACCTTTTTGTAATTCTCGTACAGCTTGCTCACCAAGGCTGTGTAATGTTGCAGCCATTGCAGCTACTATTTCTTCATTCACGCCTTGTCTCAAGGCGGATCCAATCATTAGTCCTTCTACACTTACTAAAGCAACTCCTTCAACCATTCCGCCTGATGCGGCTTCTATGTCTCTAAGTATTTCATTAAGTTTATCTTGCGACATTGACCCACACCCTTATGATTACTATTAATTCTTTACTTTAGCTTTTTAATCTTTTTGATAATAATAATTCAACTTTTATGTATATCTATGCAAAATGTTTATCTTATACTTTTCAGATATTACAGTGTTAACCACCAACTACATCTAGAAATTTACGATTAATCAATAAAATGTGACTGATTGAGGTGTATGTGTTTATGCGGGGCAGGCATATTGGCTTTTTATGTATACTATTCATGCTCATACTCACAAGTACATTTTCAATTTATGTTAATGGTAGTATGACAAATAATGATTCTATGATGAATTTAATTGGCACAGAATTTCAACTACCTGTTAATGAAGCAACTGCTGCATCTGAAAAAGTAAAACTTATCAATAGACTCTTTATAGTCAATGAGCTGGATAATTCTCTCTATGATGATTATGCATTTCTCTTAACATTACCACTTGCATATTTTTATGGCAAATCAGGAACTTTATATGCCTCGCCTATGTCTCTCTCACAACAGAATATTGCTATGGACTTTTTTACTGAAGATTTAGACAATATATTTAGCAATACACATTCAAGTGTATCAGAATTAATTTACGTTGGAGATGTTCCCTATGAATCTTATTCGTATTTTTCATCTAGATTCACTAATGCCCAAATAAAACATTTTTCATCTGATAACTTAGTATCTTTAGCCTCTCAATTGGCACTTTACGATTGGAAAAACAGTGATTATGCAGTTATCACCTATGCAGATTTATTAATGCGAGATACAACAGTAATCACGAATACTTCTACGTTACATATTGGTGAAGTTAACCAAATAACACGTAGTGAGCTAGGTAGTGTTGGCTCTGGTGAAACAGTAAATATAACTCTTGATGTTTCAGATGATTATGGATTGGCTATTGGTACATTTGATTGGACTCATGATAATATGAAATTGACATATCGTTTTATTAATCCAGATGGATTTATAGTTGATTATGCAACAAGCTATTATGCATACTTGCAACATAACTTCTTTGGGAACCCTCTAGATGTATGGGCTCCTCTTACTTCTGGAAATTGGACATTCTCAATTTATGGTGATACCGTTAGCGGTAGTGAAAATTATAATCTGACTTTGACATTTTACCCATGTATCCGTACAAAAATTCAGATTCCGAGTAATACTCTAATGTTAAATATTTCGACAGAATGGGATGACGCGCTACAGAATATAGATATCTTTCTTTTTGATGAACATAATAATTTCCTCACAGCATCATATTCTCAAAACGCTGATGAATTAAATCCTTCAGAAAAGATAATCCTTTATAATCCCCCTCCAGGTGAATATACTTTAGTTGCAGTAGTCCGTGAAGGTACTGGCGATATTGATTTAAATTTAGAGATATCTTCCATGACATATGACCAAAATGCAGTATTGAAACTTTTATCAGCTTCCAATGCTGCTATAATTGCATCATTATTAAATGCACCACTTTTCTATGTAATGAATAACACTATTGATGACGAAGTAATAAAAACCTTAAAAGCATTAAATGTATCAAAGCTAGTCCTTGTAGATGCGCTCAAACTAATCTCTTCAGGAATAAAAACAAAATTGTCTGAGGAAGGATTCTCAGACATAATTGAACTAACTTCTCTCAAGGATATAATTAACTTCATAAAAGCTAATACAAATTCAACAGATTTAATTTTAACAACATCTCAAGGTTATGGGAATGAGTTAATTGCAGCAGCGACTCCTCTAGCAGTTTATCATAAAGCACCACTATTACTAGTACCAACTGATATATCTTTATGGAGCGAAGCTGCTTGGTTCGAGCTTAATAGACCGTTTGAAAGCGATGATTCATGGGAAGTTGATTTCACACACTATGATGCAAATATGGATGATCGTGCACCGCATAGGTATAAAATGTGGCATCTTGCTGATTTATTTTCAAATTTTATGACATCCTATGGTCTTGAAACAGAATCAATTGAGACGATAGTAACAATAGCTAATCTTGAAATACTAAAGTCCACTTTTGAACGTGCAATTCTTGGAAAATATAATACTGGACGAATTCCCGTTGAGACGCCTTCTGATGCATTAATATTTTCTCAAAGAGCAATTTTATACAATTACTTTGCAGGCGTTATAAAAAATTCAAATTCAGTTCTTGTGTCGTTAGTTGCTTATAGTGAAGGAGCGACCTTTATAACAAATGATGGTGTTGGAGAGACAGTTCAGGAGCGCATATCTATCCCAGATGCATTTAAAGATGCGGGTTACAATGTTTTACAGCATACAGGTTACCAAAATGTATTGGATATACTTAATGACGGTATATTATTGTGGGATGTTAGCACTCATGGTGTTATAGCAAATCAAAATCCCAATCGATATATCGATAACAATTGGCTTTTTATTCTCTTAACAAAACAAGATTATGAGTATTATATTGAGCCAGGAGGAACTGCAGATCACCCCGATGCAAATAATGACAAAATTGTAAATCCTACAGATTCCAATGATTATAAATACTTACGTGAATCCGACTTTGGAAATACAATTAAAAACCTTCATGGCCTTATCTCAATATTTTCTGCTTGCCAAGTAGGCGCATCCCAGCATGCATATCTGTTTCACAAATATGGGTCCTCCGCAGTCATTGCAGCATTAAGATCTATTTACTTTAATGGTGCTGGTTGGATTAACGTTCGTATAACCGCCTATCTAGCACAAGGGAAATCTCTAGGAGATGCATTAAGACTATCTCTAGAACAAGCATCAGAGATATATTCTACTAATTATTATACTGCCTACTCGGACTACTCATTATCAATTGTAGTTTTTGGAGATCCTTCAATTAAATTGTTGCCGTCAGACTATGTTTTAAGTGTTCCATTGAACATTGCTGATGTAAACGTATCTGGCCACACACCAAGCCATGGTACGCCTACGATAGCACTAATAAACCCCACATCAAAAATAATCTCCTATTTTGAGGAACATAATTTAGAATATAATATCTATAATCTCTCAGATGATACACAATTAACATCTTTTCTATTGCGATTACACAACTTCCGCACTATATTTGTTAATTATAACTCTAATCTCGGGCAAACGTTCAAGAATGAAATGTATAATGTACTATCTCTATACATTCGATATGGTGGAAAATTAATAATTTCAAATGTAACTGAAAGCCTAGCTTTACAGAGCTTAGAGTTTAGTGTAGCTTTAGAACAAATATCTGACGCAACACCAACACCTTTAGAAACTCATCCAATCGTTGAAAATATTACAGCATATCCAAACATGTTTAATGCATACTTTACTAATGTTTCATGTTGTTATTTTGAGGTGCTTAAGGCTGACGAAAAACCTGTGTGGCTAGAGGCAACTTTTGGACATGGAAAAATAACCGTTACTACGTTTGCAATCGATAACTATAATGAGATATTAAATAACATTTTTAATTGGTTACAGATTCCTATTATTTATGCTAATGTCATTGATAAGGTTGATAGAACCGTACAAGGTTATACGTACACTGCAACACTTCACCTTTTCTCAACGGTCGGTAATGTGAGTGGTGCAACAGTTTTTGTAGACTTGGGCAACACTAAAGTATATGCCAATGAAACTAGTCCTGGAATTTATCAAATTAGCTTTACAGTTCCAGACACATATACAGGAAATACTACTATCATAGTACATATATTTAAGGACAGATTAAATCCAAGAAAAGTTTTACTACCAGTAGAAATAATCGAAAAACCATGGTATCTAAAATATAAACGCATTGTCGTACCAATCTTGCTAATCGCCATGATTGCAATCGCTTTGAGATTAACAAAACCAAAGAAAAAGCCAGTTATGATACGTGTAAAGAAAAAAATAACTCTATGATGGTCTGAAATCTGTTGGAACTTTCTTAAACAAAGGCTTTGGCTTGGCTATTGCATGGTTCGATGGTAATTGCAGTTCTCCAGCATCTTGCCAGTTTTGCTCATGGACAGAGCCATTGAGGTTAAGTAGATCTTTCCAAATTTGCTCAGCAGTGAATGGTAAAAATGGTGCAATTAAAATTGCTATGCTTCTCACAAGTTGTGCGCACAAGTAAAGAACATTACCAGCTTTGATTTTATCTTCTTTAATTAGCTTCCAAGGCTCTTTATTGTTGAGGTACTGATTGCCATCACGTGCTAAACTAACTACTGCTTTTAATGCATCTTTATACTTAAATTGGTCGAGGTATTTAGCAACATTGTCTGGTGCATTTTCAATTTTTGTGACAATTTCTTTGTCTACATTATCAAAGTCTTTGGTTGAGACATTTGGGATTCTTCCATCAAAGTAGCGATATATGAACGTTAAGCATCTATGAATGAAGTTACCGAGAATATCATTCAATTCATCATTTACCAAGCTTATAAACTGGTCCCATTTGAAGCTTGTGTCATGTTTTTCTGGTCTTATTGAAATTAATACAAATCTGTAGTAGTCTGGAGGGAAATATTTCAGGGCTTCATCAGCCCATATGCCTATTCGACGACTCTTTGAAAATGGTTGTCCTTCATAGAGCAGAAATTCTGTTGATGCAACTTGCCATGGTAATACATAACCCTCCTTGCTTGCCATTAAGAGCGCTGGGAATATTATGGTATGGAATGGTATGTTATCTTTTGCAATAAAATAAACAGATTTTGTTTCGGGGTCAAACCAAAAATCTTTCCATTTATCTCCTAAATTGTTCTTAATACTCCATTCAATTGTCGCTGACACATAACCAAGAACGGCTTCCATCCAAACATAGATTGTTTTTCCATCCGCACCTGGAAATGGTGCTGGGATTCCCCATTTGTTATCTCGTGTTATAGACCTAGGTCGTAAACCATCATCAATCATCTGTATACTAAATTTTTTGGCATTATCTGGAAATTGTTTATTATTTTTTATATACTCTCTAAGAGCATCTTCGAATTTTGGCAAGTCGAAATACCAATGTTTTGTTTTCTTTTCAATAGGTGTAGAGCCGCATATTACACACTTAGGATTTATTAACATTGCTGGATCTAATAAACGCCCACAATTATCACACTGATCTCCTCGTGCACGATCATATCCGCAATATGGGCAAGTTCCTTCTACAAAGCGATCTGGTAAATATCTATTGCATTTTTCACAATACAAGCCTACTTCTTCTTGTGTAAAGATGTACCCATTTTCATATAGCTTCATATAGAACTCCTGAACGAATTTTTTATGAATCTCATTTTCCGTTCTTGTGTAGTTAGAAAAGGATATCCCCCACTCTTTGAAAAGTTTGCTAACTAAGGCATGCATTTTATCTGTGAAGACCTTGGGATCCGCTTTATTTCGAATGGCTTCCACTTCAATTGGAGTTCCATGCTCATCTGAACCAGAAACAAATACGACTTCTTCTCCCTTCATTCTAAGATATCTAGCAAAAACATCAGCTGATAAAACACTTCCAATTAATGTGCCCAAGTGTGGTACTGCATTTATATACGGCCACGCAGAACACACTAACCACTTACCCATATTATCACCTCTACAGAAGTAAATGAAGATAAACAAGAGCTTAACTTACCTAGCGATTTTGTCGTTTTTCGTTGCTTTTTTAACACTACAGAGAGCTTAGATACCTCCTGTAGGTTACAATAGTACTTCCTTTATACTCAAAGAAATTTAATTAGTATTTGTCTAAAAAACTGTATTAAAAAGTTTTCTTTGTGCAAAAAGTTGCTTGAGCAAAATAAGTAAAAAAAGTTTAGCGATAAATTTTGATTGGAGTGCCTATCGCAGTCCCCGGTAAGCCATGTTCAAATCTTAATCGAACTACACCATTATTTCCATGAGTTTTAACAATTTTCCCTCTTATCTCTTTTTTAGACTTTGGATGTATCCACTTTGTTCGTCTGCCAATTAGCCTGGCTGTTAAATTTACTGGTACTGTCGGAAATTTAGCGAAGGCATATCTTGTTCCAGAATCTAAACCAACAATTATGCCCTCTATCCCTATAAACAGAGGCTCTACCTTTTTCTTCTTAGTTAGTTTCTTCTTAGCCTTTGGTTTCTCTTTTTGCTCTTTAACCTTCACTTTTTCAGTCTTTTTCTTCTTTTTCTCAGGCTTCTCAGGCTTTTTCTCCTTTACTTCTTCTTTTTCTTCAAGTTTTACTTCTTCTGTTTTCTTGCGGCGTCCTCTTTTCGTAGTTTTCTTCTTTTCAGGTTCTGGAGGTGTTATTACTTCTTGTGTTTCAACCGTTGTGGTTATCTCTGGCTCAACAAGGGCCTCCTCTTTTGACTTTTCTTTCTTCTTTCTTGTGGTTCTTCTAGTTCTTCTTTTTGGTTTTTCCTCTGGCGCTGTTGTAGATTCTGGAGTTTCTTCTTTCTTAGTAGCTGTTTTTCTGGTTCTTCGACGTTTTGGTTTTTCTGCTTCTGCCTTTGTTTTCTCCTCTGATTCTTCTTCCTCAGACACTTTTTTCTTTCTTGGCATGTTGTATCACCATAACTATATGATAATATATAATCTAGAAGAAAAATGTATTAAGGTTATTTAAAATATATGATTTCGATACAGGGCAGGGTATATAAAAACTATTACTTAAAATATCTGGTCCAGCTTTTCTTTGTTTTATTTTCCTGTTGCTCGTAATCATAGTTGAGATACATTGCTTTTGGAAGATGGTCATTGAGAAAAGACCTTAAATATCCCAGGTTATCATCAATTTCTTGCCTAGCTCTTTGAATCAAATCGGGTCTTATGCTTGGTTCAATTCTCCAGACTGTAAAGTAATTAGTTAATTCAACTGTAGGTGGCATATTGTTTACTATCTCATTTCTAATTATCGTTTTTATTTCAAAGCTTTTCTTGTACATCTCAATAATTTCTTGTAAGCTCTTTATTATTAGTCGTATAAAATCAATAACTTGATAATACGTGTTGGCTGGATCTTTGATTCGCTCCCATTTGTTAAGTAATTTTTCTACACGATTTATATTATCTTTGATTTCCTCTGCAATCTTTATAACCCGTTCAAATTGGTTATATGATTTATCAAGAGATGGAACTATATGATCATAAAGCAAAATATATAACTTAGCTCTTAGATTTTCTCTAATGTTTGGTATTTGTTCTAATTTTCCAAGTTCCCGTTCCGCATATAGCAACTGGAATCCTATATCCATAAACCATCTAACAGCCTGAGCAGAAGATTTTAGAATAGAGTCCCACCTAGACATTAAATAATCTAATCTATTTGCAGAGTACTGCAAAATATCGAGTACATTCATAAATATTCGTTGTACTTCTTCTTTCAAAAGATTCCCTCTTATACACACTTCTCATAGGATTATTTATTTCTTACTTTTTATAACATAAATCAATTTTTTATTAATTGCATTCTATATCAAAGTTTTGATATATCGACAAAAATTAATTTTTTGAGTATACCTTTTGATTTATTATTTTTTTAATTAATGCACGTTGCTATTTGTTCTACACTCAAATATTTTCTATATATTTCTTTAAAGTCATAAATAAAAAAATTTTTTAAGACATACTTTAATCTTCTATTGTGGTGTTTATATGGGGCTATTCAAGAGTATCTTCGGTGGGTTGTTTCAAGAGTCTCGCCTTAAAGTAAAGACAAAGTTAACTCCAGAGGAAGAAGCATATCGTCGTAGTGCGTTAATTGAATACATTCGGTTAACAAAGGCGACTCACAGACTTAGGAACATTGGGCAAGATTGTACAGCATTGTACAGTAATGGATATGTCGATAGGAACTTCTTCAATACGGTCATGCTTGAGACTATGCGAACAGCCCAGAAAATAATCCCAAAAATAGGCACCCTCAAGTCAAAACTTCTACATCTTGGAGTGCCTAAGGAACTACTTGAACGTATTTCAAATGGCCAATTTAACAGTATAGCTAAAAATCTTAACGCTTTAGGTGTACCTATGGATCTT
>Ga0164318_10000001_pt1 | contig 92739 bp, 90 predicted proteins | sample GuaBasSedimGuay9_FD_113734 | JGI IMG/M metagenome (GOLD analysis project Ga0164318, IMG submission 113734) | Subseafloor sediment microbial communities from Guaymas Basin, Gulf of California, Mexico - Guay9, Core 4571-4, 0-3 cm | ecosystem: Environmental > Aquatic > Marine > Hydrothermal vents... | reverse complement strand
TCTAATGCTTCTGGTTATAAGCTAAAAACAATTCCAAAAAGAATAAGATCACCGATACCAATTCAGGTAAAAATTCCCAAGGAAAAACTTGATAATATAACACTGAAAGAGGCCGTAGCACTTGTTTTATTTCTTTCAGATCCGGTACCTCTAAGCGCAAATGAGGTTGCACATATTTTATCTCTAAATTTAGATAGAGAGGTCTCTCCTAAGAGTGTATCTTCGTATTTAACAAGCATCAGACATCTCAAGAATTTCGTAGATTTTACCGGAGATAGACGATCTAGAAAATATACCTTAAATTCGAAAGGTAAAAGTTATGTTAGAGAAATATTAGCACGTACATAAATTTTCGATGGATTTTAAATATGTTATAACTGTCTGTTGTCAATACAATTGTATCTCGAGGGATAGATAGATGAATGAAAGAATTCAGCTCTCTACCGGTTTTGTTAGAGCTGCAGGCTATGCTGATAAGCTAAGAAGAACTTTTTTTGCAATAACAAAAGGAAAAGCTGAGCCTAGTGCGGTCGCTAAAATTGTTGCTCAAATAAATATGAGTTTATTTGAGTTATTTCAAGAAAAGAAAATCGAGAAGAATGACGTAGTTAGGATCCGCTTTATCTTTGATATCGTAGATGGTAAAGAAATAAATATCGATGAGAAATCATTCCAGATAGAAATATTCAAATATTCTGAGACGATCTCTGGTATAAATTTAAAATAGCAATAGAAACTCAATTTATAAACTGATTCGACACAAATACTCAAAATAAGAGGTGAAATCGTTGCCAATACGAGGAAAAGTTGTACGAAGAGTTTTTGAGAAATCCCCAAAAAGCGACGTGTGGGAAGGGCTAGTAAGAAAAGTAAGATGGGGACGTGCCTTCGAATATAAGTTGATATTAAGGGCCCATTGGCCAGAGCCAGACGACCTCAAGAGAATTGTTGAGGAAATTCTTAGATCTAGTGTTATAACGCCGACACATATTGCCCAAAAGTATAATATTAAGGTCTCCACAGCAAAGAAAATACTGAAAAGGCTAGCTGAATTAGGTTATCTGGAACCTTTATCTGATGTTTCAGATAGCGCATTTAGAGCGTATAAAATCTTAAGAAGAACAAAAAGAAAGTAATTCTAGAATTCGATTTCTCTAACCAACTCCTTCAAAAATTTTCTAATTATAGAGACACGCCTATAAGCGATCTCCATTCCGGCTTTTGTATTCATTAAATAAGGAAGTTTCAGAATTTTTTCTCTAAAATGTGCTATTGAATCTTGCGCGTTTAGATTTAAAGGGTCGTATAGATATCTGTTTTTATAACCACTATAGGCGAACACTCTCGCTATACCTATTGCACCTAGAGCATCAAGTTTATCTGCGTCCTGAAAGATTTGTGACTCTTTTGTTGAAGGCTTTGCAAATTTAGAGTATCTGTGTTCCTTAATACATTTTACCACATTTTCTAATATCTCAGAACTATAGAGGCCTGATAATTCCCTACTGACAAGCTCTGCAGCCATGATTTCATGGTCGATATCAGATCTAAGTTCCTCTTCAGCTCTAAATATATCATGAAATAAAGCGGCTAACGCGAGGACTAAAGGATTTCCGCCCTCTTTCGAGGCAATAAAAAGTGCAAATTCTAGCACACGAAAACTATGTTCTATATCATGCCCCGGGATTTCTACTTCCTCTCTGTCTTCCAGTACTTTCGCGAGAACTGAAATAGCTGGATATAATTCCCTAGAAAGCCCTTCTAGAAAAATACCCTTTCGCCTTAATTTATTAATTGCTTGTTCAAGCCTGTTCCTCAAGTCTTTTTCTTTCCATCGTGCCAAGTCTCTCACCACTTGCAATTTTTAATAAAATTTTAGCTAGTTTTTTGGTTCTATTCCTAGCCTCTTTAGCAATTTTCTTTGACTCTTCAGCCAATTTTCTATTTTCACGGAGTGTATCCCTGATTTCAATCAGAGAAACCGATAGTTCTCCTATATCCTCTTTTAAGCTCGTAATCAACTTTTCAGCTATCTTGATCTTTCCTTTTTCGAATTTTGACTCTATTTTACTTAATCTAGAGTCCATCCGATCTAATCTATCGCCTATTTGATCTATTTTTTTTACTAATTTCTCAATTTCTTTGGTCTGTTTCTTATTTGATTCTAAGCCTCCGACCTTTTTTAGAATCCTCTTTTCTGATTCTGTTATCTTCTTAAGCAGATTCGTATAGATTATATCTAATGCTTTACCAAGGCTTTCCACTAAAGGAAGATCCCCCCACGGTGTCTTTATTACCTCAAGTTCTAAATCGACCTCATCCTCGGTCATCAAACTTCACCCAATTTGGCCATTTCCCATTTCTTACGTGCTTCCTTTTGCGCGGTAATTAGATCTGCACCGCAGTTTTTACATTGTGGTGGAACGCGAATTATCGGATATGGTTCTCCACATATCGGACATCTAACGACTGGGACAACGATTAATTCAAGGTTTTTTGAGTCAATTATATAAACTTCTGTACCCTTTGGAATCTTCCATGCTCTTGTCGTTGCCCACCAAATTTCATTTCCAACTCTTACTTTTCCTTTAGGAGCGAGATCCTCTACAACGACACCAACATTGCTAGCAAAACCAATTTTTGTAGGTCCGCCGAGGTTTCGAGTAAGGAAGTAGATTAACATCATGAGACTAAAAAGCATTATCGATGAAATCATAACAGCAAGGAATCCTGTAGGATCTAACAACAAAGCAAACATTGTAGGCACTACTACTAATGGCGCTAACGCAAGTAAGGACTTTATTTCTGTAGCACCAGAGCTTGCACCAACAAGCAAGAATATAACGAAAAAGCCAAGTGTTATTAGTATTGCAGTATCTCTTGTCATTGTAGCTACTGAGCTAAATAATACCGATACAACAAGGAGCGCTAGCATTATTGGCATAAACAACTTTATAAGTGCTTGTGCGGATCCCGGATTTTGAATTATTGCTAATATGAGAATCGCTGAGAACAATACAACAAGGCCATACATAGGTTCAAATGGAATAATAGAAATTGCAAACATTATTAGAATTATAAATGCTATGAGTCCAAGAAATTTTCCAGAATTGTCCATAGTTATCCCTACAGTTCTTTTTTAAATCCTAAATTATATAATGAATATTAATAAACATAACTGTTTTATTATTTTTGTTCGGCATCCTTTTTTGTGTAGTACTTAGTAGACAAATATCTTTATATTTCTCTATGATATTTCTATTCACCACGTCTATGGGATATGCGGATTACGAGGTTGATTGTGCTTGAAAAAAAGGATATTTTATTGGACGTTGCTTATAGTTTCAACAATCATTGCAATTGCTTTTGTAACGTTTTTTGATATTGGAATTCCTACAACTGGACTAACTCGTGCTACTGCAGATTTCATTACTAATCTTATTCACTTGATAGGATATCTTGGGGTATTCATATTAATGACCCTCGAGAGTGCATTAATCCCAATTCCAAGCGAAGTAATAATGGTTTTCGCCGGCTATATATCGTATCTGGGGCACTTCTCAATTCTTTTCACTGTTATAGTAGGAACTTTCGGAAATTTGCTGGGGTCTTTAATTGCATATATAATCGGTTTAAAAGGAGGCCGCCCGTTTATACTACGATATGGGAAGTATTTTTTCATATCAGAACGGCATTTAGAGGAAGCGGAGAATCTATTTAGAACACGTGGAGATTTCGTAATACTTGCTGGTAGAATGCTTCCCGCGATCAGAACTGTAATTTCTTTCCCAGCAGGACTTGGCAAAATGAATCTGAGGCGATTTACAATTTTTACATTTATCGGTTCAATTCCATGGAATCTTATGCTTACATTAGTTGGTTTCTATCTAGGACCATACTGGATGGATATTTTATCATTTTTCGAAAAAGTAGACATAATAATTGGTATCTCATTTATTATTGCTTTAGTTATCTATCTAAAAACATAAAAAAGAAAATTTAGAAAGGTCGTTCTGGCAAAATCGCGTAACCAAAGATAATAGTTAGACCTGTTGATATAAGAATCGCTTCAATAATTCCAAGATACCAGAAGAATATCACCATACATACAAAGAATATTCCAGATAGTATGGCATCAAAAACGTATAGAGTTACTGTTTTTGTCATACGGATAGTCCATGCAACATGATGCAATAGTTCAATACCTAGTATCTCCATGAATGCTATGTATAATGCTAGATCTCTCATTGTATTTAGAGCAAGTGCTTCCCAAGCAAAAATGATTAGAGCTAGGAATGTTGTTGCGAATAAGCTAATACTTATTCCCTCAGTATACTTATTTTGAACCTTGATGATATATGGGAAGAGCAACGAAGAAACTCCTAAGAATAAACTTATTTTCACCTTAAGGGTGGCTTCAGCGAAGTAAAGCATCGTTATGGTCCCTAGGATTATCAACATATAGATGAATATTTGCGTTGAAGTAGAAAATCTATAAGCAGATCCTAATTGTTCTAGCATTTCCATTCTAATATCTTCCTCATTCTCAGACATTTCTATCGCCTCCTTCCTCCTTTGCTAGGATATCCAAATATGGGTATTGCGCCAGCTCTCCATAAAGCTAATTGTCTTGCGTATCTCTTTCTCCACTGTAGTGCTCCTAATTGGATTGATCGTATAATATAGAAAAGCTCTCTTGGAAATGGCACAGATCTAAATCTTACCGGATTTTCTTTCCCTCTCTCGTAAACTAGCACATCTCCGACAGGGATTGTGCCAAAGAAGTTATTTAGCTTCTGAGTCCAATTAAACTCTAAGTCTATTTTAGAAATTCTACCTCTTGGAATTCTGCCACTTAATTCATCTGTTAACGAAACATCATAGCTTATTCCACTATATAGCCCTACTACAACGCTATACTTCTCACGCGTTAATCCTTTTATTAAATTATTATAGAGATCCGCTACAATTATTGAGATCCCTATTAAGAAAAGGAGGAAGATATCAATACCAACATCTGGAGGAATGTATTTTCCAACGAAGTCTCTAAGCCCGAACATGTTAAAGTGCGTTAAAAGGCCAAATATTATGGTTATTAAAACTATAAGGAATTGCCCTACGAAATAAAATGGACTTGACATATAAGGACTCTGATAAGCACCATATAGGATATTATCGTCTTTTGTTATTCTCATAGCACGTTCTAAACCCTTTGGTGTTAGAAATACTAGCGGATCGACCAGAACGTAGCCTTTATTTGCAATATATGCAACTATTCCCTTACGTTCTAGTTTCTTAAGATACTTGTTTAGAATGTCCTCATCGATATGGAGCTCCTTTGCGACATCCTCTGGTTTAAAGGTCCGCTCGTCGAGATATTTATCAGTCAATATACTGATTATCATGTCTAGAATTCTATCTTCTTTTCTTACCCTTATGTATAACAAGAATACTACTACCCCTACCAAAAATATTAACAAAGTAAAAGTTAAGTCATCTATCATTTACCTTCACCAATTTTTTCAGATAGTAACATTGTGTTATTGGGTATTAAAATGTTAAAAGAACTTCTTCAATTTTAATTAGTAGTTCTCAACGTTAATATATTTTCGAAATCATTACTATTTTAAATATCTAAAAGTTATTTATTTGTGATTTTATTCTTTAATCCAAATTTAAATAAATGGTGAATAATATGGCAGAAGAAAAATGGGGAGAATTAATGATGAAATTAATGGGCTTGGCAAGCGAGCTTTTCTCGGCGGTCGAAGATTTTAAATCTGGAAAATTAACTGCCGAGGTCGTAGCAGATAAACAAGTAAAAATAAGCATAACAAGAGACACATCGGGAAAAATTAAAGCCGAGTTGGATGTTCAACCCATCGAAGAGAAAGAAACCACCGAAATAGAGGCTTTAGAACCTGAGGTACCAGAGACAACCAAAACACCAGGAGAACCCGCACCAGCAGAGGAGGCTACTACGGGAGAAGAGAAAAAGGAAGAAACCTTCGAACTTGAAGCTCCCTCCGAGGAAGATATAAAGTTTTACTAAAACTTAAACTTTATATTTTTTAGATACCATCTTCTCATTCTGTGATTTATTGACATGTGATGTAAATGAATGACACACATGCAACAAACGTTTCAATAGTGATTCCAACATATAATGAAAGAGAAAATCTTCCTTTATTAATAAGAAGAATTTCTAATGCATTAAAAGATGTAAATTACGAGATTATTGTTGTAGATGATAATAGCCCAGATGGTACATGGAGACTTGCCGAGGAGCTTTCAAAGGAGTTTCCCATTAGAGTGTTACGAAGAGAGGGTAAAAAGGGGCTTTCTTCTGCAGTTATGGATGGAATTGCTATAGCGAACAGCGAAAAAGTAATTGTAATGGATGCAGATCTACAGCACCCCCCAGAAATATTACCGTTAATTCTGAAAGCCTTAGAAAACAATGATTTAGTCGTAGCTAGCAGATATGTACCTGGCGGTGGTGTTGAAAACTGGAGCGCTTTTAGAAAATTAGTTTCTTTTGGCGCGAGAGTGTTAGCATATATGATTTTCCCGAAAGTAAGGAAAGTGAAGGATCCATTATCGGGCTTTTTTGGGCTAAAAAAATCTCGAATAAGCCTAAGTAAGCTTAACCCACTAGGCTTTAAGATTTTACTTGAAATTTTAGTAAAAGGAAAGTTCGATAAGACTGTTGAGGTCCCCTATATATTTCATGGTAGATTGCATGGTAAAAGCAAGATGGGCTCTAAAGAAATAAAAAATTACATAATTCATGTAATACGACTATCGCGTGAAACTGGCGGCTTCTGGAGAATTTTGCTATTATTTACTTTAGGTGCTATTCTTTTGATAGCTTTGGTTTTATATCTAATAGTGCTATCGGGAATAATACTGGGGATCTAATCACATTTAAAGAAAAGATGAAAAAGATTACTTTTTTCTTTTCCAGTAGATAATAAAAAGTATTGCTATGCTGAAACCAAAAGCTGAGATAAACGTTAATAGCCTACTAAGTCCATTTGATGGATCGAGAGGATCTGTTCCTCGCATTATCTCTTCATAATCAGATACCCCATCACCGTCAGTATCTTCTTTAAATGGGTTTGTTCCAAGGATTATTTCTTCGCCATCTAAAAGCCCATCGTCATCCGTATCACTATCTGTTGGGTCTGTTCTATAGGTATTGATCTCGGCAAAATCTCCAAGGCTATCGTTATCAGTATCTGGCAATAACGGATCTGTTCCATAGGTGTATTCTTCTAAAGTTGTTAAGCCATCGCCATCCTCGTCCCACAGAGAATCATTGGCGTCTATAGGATTATAGCCATTATCAATTTCCCATTTGTCTGGAAGCCCATCACCATCTGTATCCTCAGAACGAGGATCTGTTTTATGTTTATATTCTTCGACATTTGTTAGACCATCATCATCTAAATCCGTAGTATTATCTGTAGGATCATTTGGATCCATAAGAGCATTTATCTCCCATAGATCTGGAAGGTCGTCGTCATCCGTATCATTTTTGATTGGATTTGTTTTATGTATGTACTCTTCGAAGTTTCTAAGTCCATCTTCATCGTCATCTTCTACAGCATCTAAGGCATTCAATGGATTTAGACCATACTTAACTTCCCAACCATCTGGAAGAGAATCTGAGTCCGAGTCAGAGTTAAGAGGATCTGTACCGTTTAAGTATTCATATACATTTTCAAGTTCATCTGTATCGTTATCAAAGAAAGCATCATCTGAGTCTAGTGGATTGAAACCGTATTGAATCTCCCAGCCATCGGGCATCCTATCATCATCGCTATCCTCATCTGCAGGTTTTGTACCATAGATCTCTATCTCTTCCCAGTCTGTTAATGCATCATTGTCCGTGTCGTTCGATAATGGACTTGTTCCATTTGAGAATTCATTTACATTAGTTATGTTATCAAAATCGTTATCCAGATCACTATCAGAAGCATTTAGTGGATCCAAGTTGTACTTAACTTCCCAGCCGTCGGGCATGTTATCGCTATCAGTGTCTGCAGATGTAGGTGTTGTTCCAAAATAATATTTTTCTGTAAAGTCAATTAACTCATCGTTATCAGTATCTGCATCATTCAGTAATAGGCCGGAAACCTCATCGTTGTCGGGTATCCCATCACCATCGTAATCGCTTAATGTACCAAAGTTATTTGTATTTCGTGTATCGTGCGTGAAATAAGTCCAATCACCTTGCGCGTTGGTTAGATCGATCATCTGAAGTCCGGAACTTGTGAAGATAAGAAGTTCAGAGATTCCATCTCCATTAATGTCTCCGATCAAGGGATATTTTGAACCTGGGTAGGTTCCTAAAAGCCAAGATCCAGTATTATTTATTCCGATAATACTTCCATTCTCTAGTGCGAATATGCAATCTGGGAGATTATTATTATAAATATCGGTAATAGCGCCATTAGATGAGACATTCCCAACGAAATATTCCTTGGTTGGATCACCATCTCCGATTACTCTTATATAACCATCGAGAGATGCAACTGCGATTTCATCTAATCCATCATTATCGAAATCTGCGGCTATTGGCGCATATATGGTCCTGTTAATCCCTGAGATTGTTGTTTTCCATTTAACGATCGTTGCATTTTGACCTGTTGGTAGTGAAATAAAGAATACAGTATTGTTCTCGCCTATAACTACAAACTCTAGGGAAGAGCTATTAACCACTTCTAAACTAAAATTACCTACGGTAATAATTGGCAGTAAGTTGACACCAAGCGAATAATATTCTAATCCAGTAAGTTTGTTATAGTAATATACCCGATCTGCATCTATAAAAACAAGATGATGCGTTCTGTTAGAATCTTCATCGAAGTCCGTTACAATAAAGTTGGCGCTTGGTAGCTCAGATAACATTATCCCAGAGATCGATGAATTTCCACCGTAAACATCCGTTAAGTAGAAGGGATTAGTAGTCGCATTTCCTTCCAGAATATAATCCAATTTACCATCAAGATCTATATCAAAAACGCCAGCAAAGAGGCCATCTACAGCGATCTTTGTTGTCATTAAGATAGTACCATTTACTCCAACAAAAGAAACTACATTCCCATGAACTGCCGCAAACTCTAACTCTCCATTCCCATCGAAATCGGCTGCTAAAACATTTCTAATCGAGTTTTCTAATGAAATATTAAAGATGACATCAAATTGAGCACTTCCAGTATGATTGAGCAAAAGTAGTGTGTTATTTTGAGCTACAAGAATTTCATAATCCCCATTATTATCGATATCTACAAGTGCCATATAAGTTACGTCTTTAATATTTGATGCACTTATTGTTGTTTTTGTAAGAAATTTACTTGATGTTTGCGACGCACCTGCCACTGAATTGGATATTACTGAAAGCAAAATAAATGTAATGAATAATGATCTAAGTCCCTTTAGTTTCAAGAAGATTCACCTTTACTAGTTCGAATGCAATTCAGACCAATATAACACTACTCTTTGGGAGTTCTGTATCGTAATATATTTTTCCTTTTTAAAATTGCATTATATTTTTCTTGACCCTAGTTTATAACTTTAATGAAAAATTATAATACCAATGATATTTCGTGAGGGATTAGAAAATATCTAACAAAAATTTATGAAGATTAAAAGTGGTTTATTGCCATTGTCAGGAGGATTCAAGAATGTCACACAAACCAGAAAAACTATTTGGAACCTCCGGAATTCGTGGTACTATAAAATCCAAGATGACCCCCAGCTTATGCTCCAAAATTGGCTTAACGGCGGCATCCTTCTTCGGTGAGGATAGTACTATCCTTCTCGCAAGAGATCACCGTCCACATGCAACTGTTGTTTATCATAGCTTAATTTCTGGTCTACTAGCTGGAGGCGTCAACATCTTAGATTGCGGGATTGCTCCCACTCCTGCTGTGCTTTTTGCACTCAAGAAATTGAAATATGATGGCGCAATTGTTGTGACTGGTAGTCATACACCTTCGGAAATCGTTGGGATTCTCATATTTAAAGAAGATACATCAGAATTATCTAAGACGGAATCTAAGGAATTCGAGGATATATTATATGAAGAACGCTATGAGATCATGCAATGGAACAAAACAGGATATATCGAACCTATCGATATCTTTGACATTTACGCGGAATCTGTTCTTTCTCTTGTGAATCTGCAAAAGGTGGAAGAAAGGAAAGTGGCCGTTGACCCAGGGAATGGAGCATCTTCTGTTATTCTTAGGGAAATTCTAGAGCTCGCAAATATCCGCGTTGTTGCAATAAATGATACATTAGATCCACACTTTCCACATAGAGATCCTTTTCCCCGTCCAGATAATCTGAAGGATCTCAGCACTATAACTAAAGGCTTTCAGGCGGACATTGGCGTGGGTGTTGATGGCGATGGCGACAGAGCAATTTTTGCTGATGAGAATGGAAATATTTTATGGGGCGATATTACAGGAAGTCTATTTATAATTGATGCTCTTAAGAGAAAGAAGACAAAGAACGTTGTTGTTACGATCAATACAAGTGCAATTACCGAATGGGCAGCCAAAAAATTCGGAGGAACCGTGATATATTCTGGGGTTGGCCCTCCCGCAATTGCTGAAAGTATGAAGAAGAATAACGCTTATTTCGGAATCGAGGAGAGTGGAAAATATCTTTGGTCTGATGCAATTTACTACGGAGATGCCGCATTAGCTACTCTAAGACTATTAGAAATATTGGATATAGAAGGTAAACCTCTTAGCAAGTTGATTTCCGAATTTCCCAAATTTTATATGGAGAAGGTAGCTATTTCTTGCCCAGACAAATTAAAAGATATTGTTCTTGTAAGAGCCTTTGAAGAATGGCAAGAAAGACATAAACCAGCAAAAGTTTTACCTAGTGATGGTATTAAATTCATGTACAAAGACTCTTCATGGGTTCTTTTTAGACCATCTGGAACAGAACCTGTCTTTAGAGTCTTTGCCGAATCTATGGATAAAGAAAGAACGAAAGAATTAATAAAAGAAAGTGTAGATCTTGTTAAAGAGCTGATAAAAAGACATTCTACTGAATAGGAAGCCGTGGATCCTCTTTATATATTTTTAGTATCATGCTTGTAACTGTTCGTTCTATAAGCCCTGTATCAAGTATTCTTCTTATGAAACTTGCTAGTCCTTCTTCGTTTCTGAATCTGCCCACTACTGCGAAGTCATATTCGCCAGTGACCTCATAGGCGGAAATTATATTCTGTTCTTTTTCAATGAATGAACCTAATTCATTTAATTTACCCGGCTTTGCTTGAATCATTATTAGTGCTGTTAGCCCGTAGCCAAGTCTCTTATGATCTAATAATGGAATAAATCTTTTAATAATGCCTATCTGAATCATTCTAGTAATTCTGTTCTTAACAGTTGCCGGAGCTTTTCCTATTTTCTCTGCAATATCCTTGTAAGGCGTTCTTGCATCTTTTTGTAGCAATCTTAAAATTTCTTTATCTATTTCATCTAATTCAGCCATTTTTTATTCCTCCGTTTTAACTAACGAGATACAACCTTATTATGCAATATACATACTATGCACCATACTATCGATTAATTCCTTTTTTTCATTTATAAATAATTCGATTTTTGAACTCAAAATGAAAAATTATTCAATAGCCAGCGAAAACTATTAAAAAGGGTTTAATACTGTTCTTAACGCCTTGGTAAACTGTTTATCTGAAGTGTAATGTTTAAATACTTTTGTGATAAAATATAAGTGTATGGTAGTTAAAGAGAAACTCTACACGGTTAAACAGGCAAGCGAAATCCTCGGCGTCCACCCAAAAACGATCCAAAAATGGGACAGGGAAGGAAAAATTAAAGTCATCAGAACACCTGGTGGACGAAGAAGAATACCAGAAAGCGAAATAAAACGCCTTCTTGGCATAAAGGACGAAAAAGGAATAATAATCGGTTACGCAAGAGTCTCCAGCCACACCCAAAAAGATGACCTTGAAAGACAAGTCCAAGCAATCAAACAATACGCAAAAGAAAAAGGCTGGAAAATAAAAATCCCCACGGACGTTGGCTCAGGACTCAACGAGAACAGGAAAAACTACCGCAAACTCCTTGAGTTAGTTGCAAAAGGAAAAGTCTCAAAAGTCATAATCACATACCCCGACAGACTCACACGCTTCGGCTTCAAAACCCTCGAATTCTTCTTCCAACAACACGGTACAGAAGTAATAACCCTGCACAACAAAGAAAAAACACCAAAAGAAGAACTCATCGAAGATTTGATAACAATAATCAGCCACTTCGCCGGCAAACTTTACGGAATGCGCTCACACAAATACAAAAAGCTCAAAGACGGCGTGAAAAAACTCATTGAGGAGGTCGAGAACGAGTGAAAATCGCCCTCACGTACAGAATGAACCACAATTGGGATGTTCGAGAACTCCTAGTAGAATACCAGAAACTCCTCCAGCAGGCAATTGATGAAATCTGGGAGAACACCGAGTGGAAAGAAAAACTAGTAAAACACCGCTACCGCATTGAGGGCGGAAAGTACAAGTACTACACGACAACCCGCCTAATACCACACTTTCCAAAAACAAACGAATTCAAAAGAAGGTTGAGGAACAAACTCCTTCAGAACTGGCCTTTTGCAAAACACTATGTTGATTCTGCCATTAAAACCGCATACTCAATCCTTGAAAGTTGGAGAAAGAGCTATCTCAAAGGACGAAGAAGGAGAAAGAAGCCAGTCGTGAAGAGAAGCTTCGTGCGGGTGAAGACAACTTTAATGAAAGTTGAGGGCTCGAAAATCCGCATAACCGTTGAACCGAGGGAAAAATACCTCGAACTTGATTATTCTAACGAATGGTTCTATGAGCGAGTTAAAGACTAGAAGGTTGGGGAATTAATAATCCGAGAACATGACGTTCTCCTCACGTTCTCGAAAGATATCGAATTTACGGGCAGGATTAAAATTGGGATTGATTGTAATTTAATGAGCCTCGACGTCTATCATCCTGAAAGAGGTTGGCTAAAGGTGGACTTGAGCGAGCTCCACAGGATTGCCGAAACCTACGACAGGATTATTGACGGGTTAAAGAGCATCCAGAGGAAAGCTCCGAAGCGAATTTCGAGGCTTCTAGAGAAGTACTATTCTAGGAGGAGGAATAGAATTAAGGACTTTCTCAACAAGCTGGCCGTCCAACTTTCGAAAGAGTTACCCGACGCTGTTTTCATCTTCGAGGATTTAAACAAGTTAAAAATATTTGAGAATGGTTCGAGGAAGTTTAACCGCAAGCTTTCCCACTCAACTTGGAGTAGAATTATGCAAAAACTCTCGTATCGCGTCCCAATCGAGTTTGTTAATCCTGCTGGTACTTCGTCCACTTGCCCGAAATGTGAGAGAAAGATAAAGCCCCGAAACGGGCTGGTGGTTTGTGAGTGTGGTTTTGTTGCTGATAGACAGTTTGTTGGTGCGTTTAACATTTTCGTACGGGGACTTGGAGTCGCCCTGAGCGGGGGTAAGGCCGATGATTTACTCCCTGATGAACCCAGAGGGGAGTTGAGGCTGGTGAGCCCCAAGTCCGTCGTGAGGGTGGATTTAAACGGGAGAGCTTTTGCTCACATACTTTTCTAAAACCTCACGACGGACAGACCCCATATCATTGTCATACTACTTAATATTTAAATAAAACGGTCTCTTGCTTTAGATTAGTATTCTTCTAGGTATTAAGAATGGACATTTTTAATAGCAGATTAGAGCTGGTCTCCCATATTATCAGACAAATTAACAGCTCAGAATTACCGATCGAATTACGAGGTTTTCATGGTATTGGAAAATCATATATCTTGGCGAGAATTGTAAGATATTTGCAACTCTCTTCCAAGTATTTACCTATAACCGTTCGCATTCTACCTGGAGCCCCCTCATTTAGAAATAGGGTTCTTAGAAGCATCATGGAGGCTCTGTCCGAATTATTAAAAATTAACAAGACAATTTTTTTACTGCATTATAAGAGGCATCTTAAAGAAAGAAATTTAACTGAGCTATTATACTCTATTGAGAAAAAAGATTTCGTAACTTTATTAGAATATATCAATTCCGAATTCCAAATGCGCCCAGTCTTCATTTTAGACGATTTTCATGAACTTTTATTTAACCCGGATGATCTTTCTTTTATTGAAAAAGTGATTAACGAATGCAGATGCCGTTTAGTCTATAGTACAATGATTCCCCGAGGCTTTTCAAATAAGAGCTTTTTGATCAAGAATATGAACGAAGACGAAATTAAGGATATGCTTTCCAATTTTAGAATTGCTCTTGAATCTTCGGGCATCTCGGAACTTAAGAGAGAGACGGGAGGTATTCCTGCATATATTAAAGCTCTTATTCCTAAAATAATCCTTATTGGAAGGAGAAAAATAAGCATTGATTCCTCGATCATAAGAAACTTGATTAAGGATGCTTTAGCTAATGATCTTCTCGCAAATATATGCTGGAATTTCTTAAGGAGTTATCAATTATTATTTGGGAGACGGTTTCTTAGTGAACTATACGACATAATCACTAGAAGGCGAGATAGAGGTTCCCCATTATTAAATAGCCTAAGCGAAATTGGTTTAATTATAAAAAGTAATGATTCCTATGAACTTACAGATCCCATAATTAGCAATTTTGTTCTAAGACAAATAGATAAGCCTATGATAACAAGAAACGAAGATTCGAATTCAAGCAACATAGATCTACATGCAAAAGGATGGTCTATAATTCACGGCAATAACCTTCGCATTTTTAAAGGAGAAACTCTCCTAGAAGTTACGAATAATCTAACAGAAATAGATTTAGAGACGCTTAAAAAGATGGCAAAACTACTTGGTGCTAAGAAAATTTTATTATTAACTGAAAACGAAGCTATTTTAAAAAAATTTGGATCTAAGATTATAGAATCTAAAATAGAGATAGATATATTAGTGATTCATGATTTACCACAATCCTTGGAGGAATTTCTTAGGTCGTTATAGGATTACCATGTATTTAGACTTTCTACGAAATCCTCTATTGCATGTAAGATTTCTTCCTTCTGTTTTTTATCGAGATCCCCCTTAAATAATAGCTTCTTGATAACCAGTCGCCCTCTTTCTTTAGAATAATCTAATTCAAATTCTGAAACAACGACGCCATCCTTCATTGGATCCCCTGAGCTCTCTTGACAAAAAACAACTTCATACCAGAGACCTTCTTTGGTTCCACGAATTAGATATCCCATTTTATCACCAATATTAATATAAGGATATTTTTAAAAAAGCAATTTGATACTATAGAGACACATAATTTTTGAAAATATGGATAACTTATAAAAATTAAATTTTATCATTAACTAAGAAGACTAATGGAGGAGAGATTAATGTTAAAGGGCGTTGTCATAAATAAAGGTATTACCCCCGCAACAGACCTTGCACCCTCGGAGATTCTCACAGAAGAAAATTGTGTTGTAATTCTTGATGAAAAAAATAAGAAGATATATCTCTGGCGTGGTCGCTCAGCCGGCATCTCTGATAAATTTAAAGCCGCAAGATTGGCTCATCAACTTAATTGGAAACTCTTTGGAGGCGCAGCTCTTGTAATCCAAAGAAAGGATGTAATTAAGAAGCAACTAAATACGTATCCTAAAATAGATGCTGAGATCTCAAAATCTGTGATTAGAAGTATATTAGGCTAAGTATCTTTACTAATATATTTGTTTTTTATTGCAATAATATAATTACCAGTTTTCTTTTAAGTAGGCATTGTTAAGCGGATTCTGGTGGACGGGGCGGGATTTGAACCCGCGGCCTCCAGCTTGCAAGGCTGGCGCTCTACCAAACTGAGCTACCCGCCCATTTGGAAGATGACTACCATTCTATAAAGTTCTCTAATTAAAAATGTTGTAAAGAAAAATTTTTTGTTTTTAATCTTTTTTACCAATTATGCCATCTAGATATTCTACTAAACCCTTTACTTCTGACAATTCATCCACTCGGGTCATTTGACTTATAATTCTATCGGCTGATTTCTCTAATTTCTCAAAAACTTTATTTGCTATTACCGGATCTTCAACTTTTCGCATATCACCACCGCGAGTGATTTTTACGTACTTAGAATAGTACGCTTTTATCTGCTCTCCATCCTTCGTTAGCGATGCATAAGTATCTGGAATGATAATTAGACGTATTTTTCCCATCTTAATGATTTTTTTACCATTCTTTCCTATTGTGATCTTATTTACTCCTTTTCTAAATGTTACTTCATTTTCACTATATGTAATTTTAATATCCCCAAATTTAAGCTCATACCCCGTTTCAAAAGCAGAGATCGTAACTTTTCCTCTAAGGACATCGGTTAATATTGCTGTGATTCTAACTTTTGTACGTTTAATTTCTCTTCCCAAGCCCCAACTACCGCCACCGCCCTCAACAACGGTTATCGGACCAACTTTTACGATGTTTCCATTTTTTGTCTCTGCAACAAAGATCGGTCCAACACGGACATATTCTCCCTTTTCCGTCTCTCTGATATCAAATACTGGGCCTTTCACCCAGGAAAATTTGCCTTTGCTTGTCTCTTGTCGGATTTCACTTATTTTTTCCCGTACTAATTTGAAGATCTCTGACTTATTTTCAAAACCTACAAACTTTAGGTCTGTATAGTTAGCCACTTTTAATTCAAAATCCTGCTTAAAGATGTCCCATATATCGTGCTTATTTGAGAATAACAAAACATCAGATGCATGACCTACGATACTTAATATGTCTGCTTTTGCTTCATATTCTATATCCCCAAGCAGATATACTCCCACATAACCCTTCTTCGTTTTTAGTGGAACAACCAAGGAACCTTCCTTTAAATTTAACTTTGCATTCTGCGATATTTCTAGATCGTTCGGTACAATATTAATGTAGATCTCATCCTGACGAACCTGATCTGGCTTTATTTCTAATATTGGTTCAAACCTTAGAGCTGAGGGCGAAATTATTGATGCTATTGCTGCAGAGAAAAACAGTAAAACCGCGGCTGAGAATAATCTTCCCTGAATGCTCGCCCATTGCGAACCTGTCAGGCCGAAAATAGATAGGAAGAAACCCAAAATTAACACAACTATAGTTGCGAATAGTGCACCCCACATAACACCTTTGATCATGCTCTCGATATTTTGCGTGTTTATCCAAGAGATAGCAGATCCAGCGATATAGAAAAGAAATCCATAGAAGAGCATCATGTCTGTGCTTCCAAATACTGCGACCAATTCGGTCATAAAGCCTATTTTCACCAAAAACCATGAAAGTATTAATGCTGAAGATACATTTTTGAGAAATCTTCCTATGATAATGAATCTACCAACCATCTCAATTAAGATATCATGCTCAAAAGATCCAGACGATAGTAATATTACAAGGCCTTCTATGAATAATAATTCTATCCAAGCGAGAGATTCCTTGGGAATAAATGCCCAAGGGAGAAATATAAGAAGTAATGTACCAAGTACCGTGCTACCACCAATAGCGATTAAAGCGGATCTAAGGTTATTAGATGCTAGAAAAATCGAAGATGCCAAAGAGATTGATAGTGGAATAAATAATATAGGCAGAATTTCTCCAAATAAGATTCCACTAAAATATCCAATTACCACCATAATACCACTTATGATAAATCCTATTATTGCCGTGAAAATAGCAATATATTCAATCTTCACTTCTCATCACCTAATATCTTCTTAATCCCATACTCCTCAATAACCCTTCGATATAGATATGCTAACAATATTAGTGCCGCAATACCGCGAGGGGTTATCAGATATTTTCCCCGTGATCGTTCTTGAACAACGAAACCAAGCGATTGTAGTCTTGAGAGATGATGTCTTAATGAGCTGGGGCCCATATGTAAAATTTCCTCTAATTCCCCAAAATATCGTTCCCTTTGACGTAGAATTTGTAATAACCGAATCCTATCAGAATTAGCTAAAACGCCCAAAGCATCCGCGGCTTGTGCAGGATCTATGTTGTCAATAATTCTCTCTAGTTCTTTAAATTTATCTGCTGTTTTTATCTTTTTTTCTTCAGGAGTAGCTTTAGATATCGATCCAATTTCTTCTTCAACCTCTTTGAGCGTGCCTTCTATAATTCCATAGATGTCTTCTTCACCCTGAGTTATGACAATCTCCCTTCGCTCATTTCTTCTTTGTTTTTTTAGAAGCATAATCTCTTTTTTGACTTCTTTAAGTTCTCTTGATAACTCTTTTATAGTCTTTAGTATGTTCTTTACATCCTCTGAACTCATGTTAACACCCTTTTGCTCCCCGATTGATAACACTTAAGCTAAGTTCAACTTCAATATTTTGTAGTATAATATTATGTAATTGAACTATATTTATAAACTTTTTTATTGAGATATCGTAATGACTATATAAACCGAAAAATTTTGGGATGTCTATATGGAAACAATCTCCTTTGAGGATTTCATGAAAGTGGATCTCCGGGTAGGGAGAATTATCAATGCCGAGAAGGTCCCTGGCGCAGATAAACTGCTTTTATTAACGGTAGATCTCGGTTCCGAGGAAAGAAAATTGGTTGCTGGTATAGCTCCATGGTACAAAGAGACGGATCTTATTGGCAAATTAATAGTTGTTGTGGCGAATCTAGAACCAAAAAAGATAAGAGGCATTACTTCGCAAGGCATGTTACTTGCCGCTGATGCTGAAAAGCCTGTTTTACTAACTGTGATAGAGGACGTGCCTCCAGGAACTAAGATTAGGTAGGCTGTTTTTGCTCCTCCTTTAAGATTCTTATGTAGTTAGTAACTATATCGAGAATTTCCATGTCATTAAATTTTTCTTTATAGTTATTTTTATCATCATTTGGACGCTCTACTTTTCTTAAGAGACATGAAAGAAGACCGATTATCTGATCGATATTAACATTTTCCTCATGCCTGTTAAGGGTTTCTTCTATTACATGTAGAATTAGATTTGGTTTTGTTCTTATCAATAACCAGAGATTTTCCTTATTTTTTTCAGCTATTTTGATAATTTCTTCTAATACTATATTGAGATAAGGATATTTCTGGAAGCATTCACTATTTTCATTGCTATCCTCTAGTTCGATTAAATCTGATGATTGCTTCTCTAGAATCATCTTTAATAACTCTTCAAAAGTAATTGCTATTGGTATGTATTTTGCTCTTAGACTTGAGCCTTCCCTACTTAGAATTTTTCTATATTCATCAAAATTTAATAGACCAAACTTATAATCTCGGATTTTAATATGAAGTACTGAGGGGAATCTACTTAACCATACTATTGCCTCTTGGGGAGGCATTATTTTTAGATATTTCTTAATGTTTTCATCGGACATATCATAACTTTCTGGCAGTTCGCCACCCATAAGAAAAAGTGTTCCCACATTTTCTAATACGTCTTTGCTTATAGTCCTTGGGGATTGACTCACCGTACACAAGGAGATACCATATTTTCTAGAAAGCACTGTAAAATCCTCTATTGCTGTTGTATCAAGAGAACTTTCTATCTTTCGCCATGGAATTATATATCGCCCTTCTTCTATCAGAATAAAAAGCCTAAAATCATCGGCTAAGAAGCTATAGTTCCTCTCTTTTAATAATTCATTAATGACATATCGGAGAAGCACATTAACAATAATAGCAAGATCTCTTTTCATAGCGCCTCTTTTTAATAAATAGGACATATCAAATACGATATTCTCGTTTATCATCTTAGAGATATCCACATTGCTTTTTTTAACCCAAAAAACATCTTTTGCGATACCACTAAATAGCCCTTTAATTCTATTCATAACGGCATGAAATGTTGCTAAAACGGATGATATCTCCATCGACATTAATTCTGCTTGTTTCCACGTGTTAGTAATAAATTGGATAGCATTCCTTTCAGGCGAATCTATAGTTGTATGAATTGCCATCTGAAGTAATCGCTCCATTTGTGGTGTTAAATCTGTATTTTCAGATCTGAATACTTCAGTAAGAAGATTCGATAAAAAATCTGAGTAGGAATCTGCTGATTCCATATATGGCTCGAAGATATTCAGAGCCAATGGCGCTTCTGTAGACCCTGGCACTATTATTTTAAATCCTTTTTCATATAGATTTACGTATTCTCCATGAAAATCGAATATCCAGATCCTATTTTTATTTTTCTTAACTAGTTCATCAATAAGTAACTTTGCTAGGTGGGATTTCCCTTTACCAGATGGACCTATTATTGCCATATGCCTTTTAAGATCACCATATGATAAATAAAACTTAGATATGGGCTCTCTATCTATCAGCTGCCAACCAATCCAGAAATCTCCTTCAGTATATTTCTCATTAGCTTTAATCTCCGGTATTGGAATCTTATTAGAACTTATATTTATGAAGAGAGAGAATATTCCTCGTAGTAATCTATCCATTTGGCTCGATTTTGTACTTACAGAAATATAGATAGTTTTTTTACTTTTTGCTATTATGGAGAGTGGCGTTAAGATTTTTTCGATAATTTTCCTCTTTCTATCTATCTCGAAATCTTGTGATAAGAAGAAATAGGGGAAAATTCCATCTAATAATGGTTTAAAGTTATTATAGCTAAGTATTTTCTTAGAGATTTTTCGAACCGACATAAATAAATTAAATTCTAGAGTAATGATTCTCTCATCAAAAGATTTTCTTAAACTTGATGCCTTCAACCCAAGAACTGATAGGAATATACTTGTATTTTTTGGTATGCTTCTTTCACTAATATTTATGATTTCTTCTTTATCGCTCAAGGATTCTTTAAACATATGAGATTTAGCCTTAATCTTTGTCTTAAATAGATAAACTATACCAAATTTACTAATTTTTTTTAGTAAAAACTCAAATTGCTTACCGGAGAGTTTTATTAGTGATACTCCCATTATTCTGAACTGTTCATCTAAAAGATTTGCGGCATACAATATTTTCTTTACTAGTTTGACTTCTTTATATCCAGTCATCTTCACTAAAATGTATTTTTGGATCCCAAAATCATCTCTATCAATCAAAAAGGTTATCCTAGCTCCTATTTTAGTCAAGTTTTCGATAGTATAGTTTATTTTTCCTACCAAGTATCCTTTGATGCTACTAGTATAGGTCAGCTTCTCTGGTATTTGAGGATTTATCTTAAAAGCCAATAGAGCGATCTTTTTTATTTTTATAATAGAGAAAATTAAGATCGATAGATCCTTAAAAGTGAAAATTCGTACATTAGAATTCGATTCCAAATTAAATTTACGGACCGTTTTTTCTATGATATACCCTTCTAATTGAGTAAACACGAATACAAATAGTAGAATAACGAGAATAATTTGCATCTCTAGAAACCAAGTATCTATAAAACTCAAGTTTTCTCATCTCGGAAGATTCTTGGTTATATTTTTCGTTAATTCTTTAAAAGGAGCAAAAAATTGGCTTCTGCAATTCGCGAAAGTTTTGAATACCATAAACCTATTTTAGAATCATATGAAAGAGTAGACTAAGGCAGTATACATTACATAAAATTACATAAAACAACTATACTTATTATAACTACGGTGGAAATAATGTTCTTTGTGGTCTTCGACGAGAATCTTAGGCATCAAACCCTCAAAATAACAAATGCCAAATCGGATCTCGTCAATATTCTCTATAGCGCGATCAGGAAAAATATCGATAAAGTTCTATCTAAATCGCCAGATATCCCTGCAAAATTTGCTTCCAAAGTTTTTTTCTCCGATAATTTTTGGGATTATAGCATGGAAATTCGCGTTGTTCCTGCGATATTAAGTTTACTAATTACCGAAATGAAACTACCGTTATGGGTTTCCTGGGCAGATTTGGAATTAAATGAGGAAATTGTAAGACTCGTCTTTTTATTTTCTTCGAAGTCAGAAGTCAAGGGAATTCCTGGTAGGGTATTAGTAGCGCAATTTAGTGACGATGATAGATTAGTGTCTCTCGACTTCGAAGGAAACAAACTTCAGTTTAGTACATTATACTACACGGCTGCTCTTTTAATTGCAATAAAAAAATTAGTTAAAGATAATGAACCAATCGAGTCCATAATTCCCAAATTCGAAAGCAAAGTCGATTCTGTTCTGAAATCAGTACTCCCTCAAGAGAAAGTTGCAGAAGAAACTAAAAAGGAAGAGATTAAGGTAGATTTTACCGATCTTGAAGAAGAGCTTAAAAAATTAGGTGATGGCTTTGGAACATAATTATCCCTTGAGAAAGCTTAGGAAAAATCTTGAAAATTTGCTCTTAAATGTTCAAACGGATTTTTTCCCCAACTCTTCGGTCCCACCATCCCTTGAGATTTCTCCCAATCGCGCATTTTGTGACTTATTTTCGACTATTAGCTTTCAAATAGCGAAAATGAAATCAAAGAACAAAAAGGAATATAAGCGACAGGCCATGATGATCGCAGATCTATTTGTTAAGGAGTTATCTGCTAAGAAAATTCCATTAATAGAAAAAATCGAAAACAAGAATGGATACATAAACTTCTTCATCGACTACACAAAATTCTCAGGTGATGTCATTAAGAGTATTATCTCGTTAAATGAAAAGTATGGGCACTTTGACCTGGGTCGCAATAAAAATGTAATTATAGAACATACAAGTCCGAACCCAATTCATCCAATCCATATCGGCACAGCACGAAATTCGGTTCTTGGTGATGCATTATCTAGGCTTTTTCGATTCGTTGGATATAATGTTAAAACAAGAATGTATGTTGACGATATGGGAAGACAAGTTGCTTACCTTGCTTATGGCATTTCGAAACTACCATTAGAGCCCTATGGTAAAAAAGATCATTGGATTGGAATGGTCTACTCTTGTGTGGCAACAATTTCGGAGATATTAAAATATGAAACTGAGTTAATGGACATAAAAAAGAGGCTTCTCGAATTTCTAAATCAATTAGATGAATCTTTGCTTAATGAGAAAGAAATACCTAACACCAAACTGATAAAGACCTTAAAAAAAATCTCTAGAAACCTTAAGAGATACCCTACTATAAATTGGATTGAGAAAGTTGAGATCATCTTTAACATACTCAAGGATTTATTGGCTAAGAATCAAATTAATAGAATATCTACTGCCTTAAAAGAGAAACTCATTGGTTTTTTTGACTTTCTAAAAGAGGTTAATAAAAAAATTAATAACGCCAGATCTTGGTTTAAAGTGCATGCTGAGCTCCGAGAGAGATGGCCATTAATTTTCAATCATCTTAGAAAAAAAATTGTTGATTTAAGAACCCTTGAAAATGAGGTTAGTTCCTTAATGATCAAATATGAAAATGGAGATCCCGAAGTAAAAAAACTCTTTAGAAAAATATGTAATGATGCTTTAGAGGGCTTTCTAGAGACCTTAAATCGTGTTAGTATTACATTTGATGGTTTTGACTGGGAAAGCGATCTTGTATGGGATGGGAAGGTTAAAGCTATTATTAACAGGTTAAAAAATGCAGGATGGATTATTTATGATGAAGAAACAGGAGTACCTATCTTAGACATAAGAAGAGCTCTCCAAGAAGTTCCTGAAGTAAGAGAAATTTTTGACTTAAGCTTAGAGAAAATTAGTCAAATAATTAAAGCTAATGACTTGGATTCGCTACCACCGAATCTTGTTTTGATGAGAAAGGATGGTACAACATTATATACAACAAGGGATATTGCCTACGCTATAGAGAAAATTAGTCGATTTAAAGCTGATTTAGTTCTTAATGTGATCGGAGCAGATCAAACGCTACCCCAAAAACAATTAAGATCTGCTCTGGTTCTCGCAGGTTTTCCAGATTATGCAAAAAAGATAATACATGTTGCATATGAACTAGTACAATTACCAAGCGCTAAAATTTCTGCTAGAAGAGGACGATTTATTGCCTTCGATGAGATCCTTGATGAAGCGGAAGAAAAAGCTTATGAATTCGTAGCAACATTGCCAAATAAAGCTGAGGAAGAAAAATTAAAGATCGCTAAGGCCGTTGCTGTTGGTGCTGTGAGATATGCGCTTCTTTCTTCTGCACCCACAAGACCTATGATTTTCGATTGGGATCGCGTTTTAAATCTTGAAAGTAATAGTGGCCCCTTCCTTCAGTACTCCTATGCAAGAGCGGTTTCCATTCTAAGAAAGGCAGAATTTAAATTACCTCAAGATGCTGATTTCTCAACTCTTATAGAGGATATTGAGAAAGAGATTATTCTAAGGTTATCTCTCTTTCCAGACGCAATAGAATCAGCAGTAAGGCAAATGAGACCAGATATTATCGTCGAGTATGCTAATAAACTTGCAATTGCGTTTAATAGCTTCTATCAAAGATTCCCTGTTCTTCGCGCAAAGACCACAGAGCTAAGAAATGCCCGCTTACTTCTTGTAGAGGCTTTTAGAATTACTTTAAGGAATGCATTATCACTCCTTGGGATCCCAATTCTTGAAAGAATGTAGTATAAAGGCTTAAGTGGGCAACAAATAGGACAGCTTTTTCAGGGCTCTTATTTTTTCTTTTTTGTCTAGCTTTATACTCTCCAAGGCCAACCTAAGAATATCTGCCACTTCTTCCATTCTTCTGACATTTACAGGATACGGTACGCCATCTTTTCCTCCAACAGCAAAAGTATATCTTATCGGATCCCTCCAGCATACTTTTGCATTATATATTAACTCTGCAACTAAAGCTAATGCTCTAATCGTTCCCGGTCCAATTCCTTTTATTCCTATTAATTCTTCGTATGATCCAGGAGAAATCTTATAAGCTTCCTCTAAAGCCTTCCAATTAATTTTTCGAATTTTTATTCGAATATTCAGGTTACTCTCAATTACATAATTTGCGCCGGTAAGGAAAGTTTCCAGAGTTTTCATTCCTTTACTTCGAGCTTCTAATATGCTGAGATCTCTTTTCAAAACATTTATACCATCGTTCACTAGATCAACTGAAACTTTCTGAGCTTCACAGCTCTCTTTCGAAGCCATATTTAACACAAATGGAAGCTTTATACTCCCGAGGATACCTTTATGCGGATCTTCAACGAAACTCTTAATTCCTTCGGAGATCCAATGATATCTTCTCGCCGTTTTTCTTTTAGGGTTCATACCCTGCTGAATTACACTCCAATGTTTATCCTCTGAAATAAATATTGTATGATGATAGATATTATGCTCATCTTGTATTACTGCATTGTCTATTTTTGCAATTTTTCTGCTCGTCTGGATGAGATAATTTGTATATTCTTCATCGAAATCAAATATTTTCCCAATTCGCTTAATTTCTTGAGGCGTATTAAGAGACTTCTTTCCTTTTCCACCTGCAGCAAGGATTCCTGTTTCTGGGGTAAGAATTTCTCGTAAAACTCCAGTAGTTACTGTTGTAACGCCAGAAGAATCCCAATCATACCCTAATACATATGAAAAAGCTTGAAACCATAATGGATCAGCTATTCTTCTTAGAAGTTCTCTTTGCCCAAATTCCTCAACAATAAATGTAATGATGGCTTTTCCCAAAAGTTTCATTCTCTTTACTAACCAATGAGGTGCATGACCACCATGTAAATAAAGATCAAATGTTGCTGTTTTATTAAATTTCATTTAATCATCCGGGACTTTAACTTTCACTCAACTAATAATATTATCGAATACTAATTTAAAAGTATACACTTAGAGTGTGTAAAATATACGCCTCTTATAGTGTATACGTAATAGAAAATAAGTAAAGTATAAAATTAAGAAAAAAGTTTAAAGCCAGCCTCTCAATCTCATGGCTCTTACGACTCTGTCAATAGCAACTATGTAGGCGGCAGTTCTCCAGTCGACTTTGTACTTCTCCCTAGCTTCGCGCATAGCATGGAAAGACAAGAGTTTCTCTAGCAGTAATAGAAATAAGCTAAATCCTCTACAGTAAAGATAGAAAATAAGAGAATATAAAATTAAGAAAAAATTATAGCCAACCCCTTAATCTCATTGCTCTTACTACACGATCGATTGCAACGATATAAGCTGCTGTCCTCCAGTCAACTTTGTACTTTTCTTTTGCCTCTCTCATGGCGTGGAAAGACGCCACTATCTTCTCTTCTAATCTTCTCTTTACTTCGTCTTCAGTCCATGTAATACCCTGACGGTTCTGAACCCATTCGAAATAGCTTACTATAACACCACCAGCATTGGCTTGGAAATCGGGACAGATAACTACTCCTTTTTCGTTTAGAATTTCATCTGCCTCGGGAGTTGTAGGACCATTAGCTGCTTCGGAAATTACTTTAGCATGGATTTTATCTGCATTATCTTTTGTGATTTGACCCTCTAACGCTGCAGGAATCAGGATATCTACCTCCTGGTACAATGGTGCCATTGTATCTCCTTCAAGCCTCTCTTCGGCCCCAGGATAGTCAACAACGCTTCTCAACTTGCTCTTATTGTGCTTCCAGTTACGCAGGTCATCAGGGTCTAGTCCATTTCTGTTAATTGCAGTACCTTTTGAGTCGCTTACAGCGATTATTTTTGCTCCCCATTCATGTAAGAATTTCACGGTGTAGTATCCTGCGTTACCATACCCCTGAATAGCTACAGTTGCACCCTTAAGATCAAAACCAGCTACTTTTGCTGCCTCTCTTGCGGCGACGGCTACACCATATCCTGTGGAGTATATTCTACCTAGAGAGCCAAACAATTCAAGCGGCTTTGCGGTTACTACACCCCATGCATTATAGCCAACAATTTTTGAGTATTCATCAAAGAACCAAGCCATTATTTGGGGATCTGTATATACGTCTGGAGCAGGTATATCTTTATCTGGGCTTACAATTGGAGCGATTGCTCTGAAATATGCCCTACTTAGCCTTTCTAATTCGCCCTTACTAAGGGCTTTTGGATTTACGGTTATACCTCCTTTTCCACCACCATAGGGGATACCTGCTAAAGAGCATTTAAAAGTCATCCATGTAGAAAGCGCCATTACTTCGTGTTTTGTAACGTTTGGGTGATATCTGACACCACCTTTATAGGGGCCAAGAGCATTATTATGCTGACTTCGATAACCAACGAAAACTTTTATTGTGCCATCATCCATTTTTATGGGCAGGTATACCTCTAAGACTCGATCAGGAACGCTCAATCTTGCGTAAACATTTTCCTTATCTGGATAATTCAAGATATCTACAGCTTTTCTTATTTGGGTTTTTGCCATTTCATAAGGATCTAGAGACATCATTAACACCTTATCTCTAAAGGATTCATTATTTTTCAGAAATTTCAAAGTTTAACATATTTCATATATGTTGTATATATCGTTCTTAAACGATAGGTAGAATTAAAGAATTTATAACACTTTTTTAATAAACTAAAATAGCCAACCTGCAGATTACCTACCTAAAATACAGATTTGTAATGTGTTAAATGCTGTATCTATTAGTATTGTAAAAAAATTATACTTCTTTATGGCCTAGAAATTTCCATAGTTCGTCTATTGGAACCTCGCTTAATATCTCTCTATATCCATTTTTTCTTACAACAATTTTATCTGGAGCTTCAGTAATTCTACCAATAATCTCAGCATTAATTCCTATTTCTTGTAATTTCTTTACGGCGATCTCTGCGAGATTTTTTTCGATTGTAGCCACTAAGGTTCCACTACTTATCAATTTTAGAGGATCTAGCTTATAGAACTCTGTAATTGCCTTGGTTTCTTTCAAAATAGGAACTTTTTCTTCGTATATAACAAAACCAGTATTAGATGCTTCTGATAGCTCATATAAAGCACCTAGAAGTCCGCCCTCAGTTGCATCATGCATTGAATGTATATTTTCCAGGCCGATTCCAGAAATCAATGTCATAACATCTTTATAGACACTAATAAGCCGATCTAATTGCTGCGCGTTTTGGAGAAGTTCCTTCTCTATGTGTTTTTTAAGCTCATCATAGAAATCGGTAGCCAATATTAATGTACCTTCGATACCTGCTCCCTTCGTTATAATGATAGCATCGTCGGGCTTAGCTCCTCCCGTTTGTATGAAATACCCTGGCTTTATTGGTTCACCTAACATAAAACCAGCAACAATTGGTGCTACTACTTTATTTGTAATCTCAGTATGTCCGCCTATAAGGTTAATTCTTAGCTCTTCAAGACCTCTGTGGATACCAGCCATAATATCCTCTATATCTTTTTCTTTTGTTCCTTCTGGCATTAGTAATATAACTAAGAACCACCGGGGTATTGCTGCATGAACGACAATATCATTTGCATTAATATGAACGCTTAACCAGCCAATCTTAGAAGAGGTCCCCGTAATAGGATCTGATGCAGCAACGATTAAATTATCTTTCAACCTTACCACAGCACCATCTTCACCAATTTTTGGTGGAAGCAGAACCGAATTATCAACCTTTATCGAATCTAGAATTATCTTTCTGAGGATCGAAGAGGGAAGCTTGCCTAGCGGCAATCTCATTTTAGTTCATCCACCTTTACTATAGCCCCATCCTTTAGGTAGACAATTCTATCTGTTCTTTTTGCTACATCCATATTATGTGTTGCTACGATAACAGCTTTATTTTCGTCCCTAACTATTCTCGACAGAATATCTATGATTTGTCTTCCATTGTCAGAATCAAGATTCCCAGTAGGCTCATCAGCAATTATAACTTCAGGATTATTAATTAAAGCTCTCGCTATAGCTACTCTTTGTTGCTCTCCAGCACTTAATTCCTTTGGTTTGTGGCTCATTCTTTTCTTAAGCCCGACGAGCTCTAGTAGCTCTTCAGCTCTACGCTCAAGCCATCTTGGTTTTATAGGAATTAAGGGCAGCATTACATTTTCCTTAGCAGTTAGGGTGGGTATTAGATAGAAGAATTGAAAAATAAATCCGATTTTCTCTCTTCTAAGTCTTGCTAAGAACCTATCATTTTTATTATTAAGGATCTCATTCATGAATTTGACAGTTCCCTTTGTTGGCGTGTCCAAAGCACCAAGAATATGTAATAATGTTGATTTACCTGCTCCAGAGGGACCCATTATACATACAAAATCACCCCTATCAATGCTCAAATTAACGCCTCTAAGCGCGTATATCTCTGTTTTCCCAAGGAGATATACTTTATGTACATCTATTGCTTCTACAATCATTTTAACTCACTCCCTGATAGCCTTTATCGGAACTAAAGTCATAACCTTCCACACAGGAATTAAAACTGCAACTGTTGATGTTATGAGTCCTGCAGAGATCGAATTTATGAAGACAATCGCACTAAAGTAAATAGTCATATTTATTGAGAAAATCTTTACAGCGAAGATCGTAGCAAAATATCCTAAGCCGGCACCAATTACGCTTCCAATCAAACCCATAATTAAGGCTTCCATTAGAATTTCCAATGCTGCCTCACCATTAGTCCAACCTGTTGCCTTTAAGATTCCAATCTCCTGCTTTCTCTCTGTAATATTAATAAACATAGTATTAGCTACACCCAAGGAGCCTATTATAAGAGCTAATAATCCGATTACCATAGCAAACTTATCCACAGTATTGATTGTATTTCCCACCATTTCTGCTACTTCTATGTTGTATACTAACTCATATTTTCCGGAGTATCTCGAATCAAGAAAACTTTGGATTTCATCGCTATAGGTTGGATCCCTTAATCTTATTTCAATTACGGAAACTTCTGATTCTTGTTCTAAGTTTGGTGATAACTTCCAAGCATCATAAATAGAGATTATTACCAACCAGTCATAAAAAGTGCCAGTAGTAAAATTACCAATAATTCTTAAGCTCCGTGTTTGCCCCAGATTCAACAATGTTAGATTATCACCGATATCGTAGCCCTTTTTTCTGAAGCTCTCTGCGATAGCACTACCTAAAATTATCCATCCAGTAGAATTATCTGACGGCAACTCGCCATTGACTTTTAAGTTTGCTAAAAAGGTTCTCATACTAATTTCCTTACTGAGGTAAACTCCAAGAACTATTGTTGGTTGTTTTTGAGAACTATTCAATAACCATATTTGAGGAGAGAAATCCCTTACAATATCTGGGAAATACATATCTATATCATCTATTATTTTCAAATCAACTATTGAAAAGACGGGCGCTATAGAATCTTTATTTTGAATTAACATTGCATCTTGGAGAAAACCAATAACGTCAGTAACTCTTGTTTTTAGAGAACTTGTAGCATAAGACATTCCGCCATATAACATTACCCCGATGATAATCCCAGTAATAGAAAGTACTGTTCTTACTTTTTTTCTACTCAGATTTTTAAATGCGAGAACAGCAATCGACCTTATTGAAATCATTACACTCATCACCTATTCGTGTATACTTAAAAAAAATTTTAAGTGCTATTAAAGTTTTAAGAAAATAAAATTTCTGAAGTACGGATCAGCTCCCGGTCTTTCTTCATGCAAATCCGAGCTCGAGACCATCATCATTTCCATTTATTATTCTCTACCAATTTCAAATTTATACATTTGCGCATGAGGTATTTTATCTCCATTTGCATCGATAAAAAAAATTTTTGCCGAAGAGTGTATAAGCCCTAAGTTTTCAGCTAAAGATACTACAAAATTGCCTACTAAATTTAACACATCTGCTGTTTGAAGCAATTTAATAAGAGTTTCTCTATCAACAAGATGCTCTTTATAAAATTTAGGGGAAATTTCAATATCCAATTCGCCCATTTTCAGTTTTTTTCCTAAGAGCTCTTCATCGCATGCCGCTAAAATTGTACCTGTCTGAGTTTCTATAACTTTTACCCACGCTTTTTTCTCCGAATTCAATGTATTATCATCTCATTCTATCTGAAATTTTTTTTGTAAATACCAAAAAATCTTCTGCAATATATATCAAAGGAGCATATCTCCCAAATTCGTCAAGACCTTTCACAAATAGAAAATATTCACTTGCCCCTTCAGATTCTTCAATATATTTAACAAATGGCAGATAGCTTTTCATGTTCGAAATTTCTCTAAGAGAATATAAGATTAGAGGTGATAATAAATGTCCGTATCCTGTAACTGGCGTCTGTGTCGGGAAATTTGTAATATAGATAGCTTTATCCGAGAGTACTTGTACAAATATAGGTAGTTCGTAGTCGGCTGCAAAGCGAACTAAATCAATAAAATTTTTGGTCTCAACAAAATTTAGTACGTTGTTATATTCGCTCATCGTTTTCCCTTGGAAGACCTTTTGGAGTTCATCATTATAGTTAACGTTAACAATTTGGAGCTCTTCGCATGATCCCTCTGGTAATATATTTATACCATTATCAAAGGATATTTCCTCTTTTTTCGTCTTTTTATAGTAGATTCTCTCATAATTTCGCGGGATACTTCTTTTTAATGTAGATATACTGTAAAATATGACTCGGATCATATCTTCATTGAGTAGCAGTAAATCGGTCTTTAAAAAGAGTATTTCACTATTTTTACCCGTTCTCAATAATATCGGATCTATTAGATCCAATTCGCACATTTTAACAGCAAGCCGTATTAGGCTATTATGATCCTTTAGTTTGATAGCGAGTGCAACCATATCGATTTTCACCATACTTTTCTGATGTACGCTCTTATGACCACATGATTTCTATGTGGTGCAATAGGTTTGACTTTTTCCATTTTTAGTTGCTTAACATTGAACTTTTCTTTTTCTACTTTTTTTCTGAACTCGCCTAGTTTATCCATTTCGTTACCAATTTTTACTATAGTATGAAAATGAATAGTTCCTCCTTCTGGCTTAATAGAATTTAATGCTATCCTGAGTTGAACGTTATCTGGCTCCGGCAAATATCCCATTAAAACATGGTCTGCAAAGCCTTCTTCTTTCCAATCACGATTGTCCATGAGAAAGGGGACCATTATAGATTCGACTTTATTTACCCTGATATTTTTAAGAAGGTATTTGTATGCCAGAGGATTTATCTCAATAGCGTAGATTTTTTTGGGCTTTACATTTACAGCAATGGGTAAAGAGAGATTACCTACACACGCAAACATATCTAGAACTATATCCTGTGGGGATATGATTCGTAATAACCTTTTTCTTTCGCCAGCATTACCTGGACTAAAAGTAATCTTTTGTATATTAAGATAAAAAATTGTCTTTAGTTCCTTATGTATTACCTCGGGATTACAATCACCAGCCACACATTCTAAATTTGGTATTCTAAAAATTGTAGCCGTTGGTGCACGGTAAACCCATACACTTTTAACATTCTTCATTAGATCTAGTAGAGCTTCTCCAATCTCTCTTTCATAGGGAACAATCTCCCTCTTAAGATGTAAAAGTGCCGCTCCACCAATAACTGGAATCCTTCCAGGTAAGAGATTCAGGAGTCTACCGTTTATTTTATTTTCCAATCTCTTCTGCAGCAATTTTTTTATCTTGGACAGTCTCTATCCCTCATAGACTACGTACTAAATTGCGGAGTTCTTTACATATTTTCTTTCTCTCGCTCCGTGGGAGATCTTTTAGTGCTTCACAATATTGGCTGATAAAACGTGCTTTGTAGACATGATCTTCTCGTAGATTCCTTGCCTTACTCATATTTAAAAAAGCAGCTATAACTTTTTTTCGATCCGGTCCAGGTATTTTCGATATAAGCTGCTTAATTTTTTTCTTGGCCAATTCCGGATTCATCATTACAACTCACCATAGGCTCCTAGATGCCGACCCTCATCATCAATTCAGCACTCGGGGTTCCCAGTCATTGCCATTATTATATCTTATTTTTTAGGAATTTAAGTTAATATACAAAAGATATTTGAATTCATGGAAATTAAAAGAGTTTTAAAAGGTACCTAAAGTTCTTAGTTTTTACTTTATATGGTATGTGTATAATTTAGGTCGAGAGGTGCTAGATTTAATGTCCATGCTGCCAGAGAATTTTCCCTTTGATGATCCAACATTAATCTATAAGGTGACACCAGAGGAAATAGAAACTAATCCGAAATGGGGAACCACCCCAACGAATCGTACCGTGAGCGAATTATTAAACTTTGGTGTTATAAATTTGGATAAACCCCCAAATCTTACAAGCCACGAAGTTAGTGCATATATTAGTAAAATATTGAATGTCGAAAAAGTTGCTCATGGTGGAACGCTTGATCCTGGTGTTACTGGAGTTCTCCCCATCGCACTTGGAAAGGCAACACCAATTGCTAGAACTTGGCTTACTAGTGATAAAGAGTATGTTGTAGTTATGAGATTACATGGCGATATCGAGCTGAATAGAATCTTAGAGGTATTTAGAGAATTTACTGGACCAATTTATCAGCGTCCACCGATACGATCTGCCGTAGCTCGAAGAACAAGGATTAGAAAAATATATGAAATTAAATTCTTAGAAATGAAAGATAAAGACGTTTTATTTAAGGTCAAATGTCAAGCGGGAACATATATTAGGAAATTATGCGTATCTGGAGATACGGAGATAATTCTCGCAGATGGCAAAATTGTAAAAATAAAAGATCTTATTGACAAAAATGCATCAGATTTAATCTTAGGTTTTGATTTGGGGTCAAATAATGTTAATTACTTCCGTATATCTAAAAAATTTAAGTTAAATGCTCCTGAGAAGCTATATGAAATTACGACGGAATCCGGATTAAAAATAGTAGTTACTCCAGACCACGAAATTTTAGTTAGTGATTTTAATGGGCCAAAATGGGTCGAAGCTAGGGACTTAAAAGTTGGAGATTGGATTTTTTCTGTTAGGAAAATAGAAATCTTAAATGAAGAAAGACCATATATTTTCGATTTTCTTAGTGATGATGTGAACGTGTATATCGATGATCCAAGACTCCTTGAGGATTTAGCATTAGATTCTGCCCCTACATCTATTGATTCTAGTACCATAATCCTTTCATCAAAAAATAGTAGAATTCGTCTTGGAGTCCTCAGGCAACAAGGTGAAATTTGGTTTAAGAATAGAGATAGAGTAAATGCTTTTATTTTTAATGATAGCATTTTCAGAATTTCGTCATCGAAAATAACAGAAAACTTAGCTTATATATTAGGATTAATCTCATTAAAGCTAGATCCGAGAAAAATTAACAATAGTTATATTAGATTCAGAAGCAAACACATGGAGTTGATTAAGTCATTCATAATTAAGTATAAGAAGACCTTTCCTGGCATCGGGTATGTGGCATATAATAAGAAAGGCATATTTTATGAAGTGTATGTAAATAACCCTCTTCTGAGCGCGATAATTAAAGGTTTACTTATAGATGAAAATAGTATTGAATTGAAAAAAATCTTTAAATTTCCTAAAATGCTCCTAATCCGCTTTCTGAATGGTATTTTTGATTGCTGTGGTTTCGTTATTAAATCGAAGGACAGTATTACAAAAGTTGGTTTTTCGGTTAACAAGTACCAAATGGCTAAGAGGATTTTACTTCTTCTAAAACGGATAGGTATAAGAGGTAGAATTCATCAGCAAAATTCGTCTGGGAAGATTAGTATCTTTATCGAATCTGGTTTTGATATAACTTATTTTTTGAATCTAGTTGAGGTAAACAATCCTATCCTAAAAGATACCTTATTTAAATCTAATTTACCGAAATCCTGTGAAAATGAGGACCTTTTGCCCCTACATATCAAAAAGATTTTGCTACGTTTACTAGAGGATTCGGCGTCTACAATTGATGAGGAAACTCGAAGTAAAATCAATGAGAGCTTTCCGATTTCTAGGAATATTCTTGGAAAGATTCTTCATAAAATATACAAGGTATATCCAGATAACGAGCATTATAGTCATCTGGAGGTGATATATAAATCTCCTATTTTTATTGAAAAAATCCAAAATATCAGAGTCATAAAAAGTAAAGAGAAATATGTGTATGATATCTCCGTTGATTATGCACATAATTTCATACCAGAAGCAGCTCTTGTAATAAGCAATTGTACGGATATTGGTGACGTTCTCGGTGTAGGTGCCCATATGATCGATCTTCGACGAATTAAAAGTGGCCCATTTAGAGAGGACGAGAAAATGAGAAAAATGACCGATATAATCGACGCTTGGGAAATATATAAAGAAAGCGGAGACGATACATTACTACGAAACACCATATTTCCTGCCGAGCTTGGGGTTACGCATATCCCGCGTATCATCGTAAATGACGGCGCTGTCGGTGCAATAACATATGGTGCTCCATTGTATATTCCTGGAATTGTCGCATTTTCTAAAAATATTAAAGAAGGCGATATAATTGCTATCCTTACGATAAAAGGGGAGTTAGTAGCATTAGGTGAGAGTATCTTAGATGCTCAGAAAATCATGAAAAAAGAGAAAGGACAAGTTACTCGTGATACTCGGGTTCTTATGCCTAAGGACATTTATCCTCCATTATGGAAAAGATAGATATGGCTATTATTAATTAAGAGTAATTACTAAAAAAATTTTTTATAATCTACCCTTTCTGTTTAAATAGGTAAGCTGCTATACTACGCATCTGGTGTTCGAATGAAATTCATCACAAAAATTCCATCAGTACCCAACAACTTCAAAAACCTTGATGGGGAGTATATACTTAGTTCTAGAGATAGTATCTATAGGCTACATTATGATGGCAGAAGTTTGGCTATCGAATATTTGAATCGTTGGACAGGAGCAAAAATTTTTTCGCTATCAAAGATAAATAATCTCATCATTGCTGGAACCGAAAAAGGAATCGTAACCTTTGGAAAGGAAACCTTTCCTATTTGGACAGGTTACCCTACAGTCATCGTTAGAGGAAATTTTCATAATAAGATGAAGCTCGCCTTAATTAAGCGGGCATCAAGTAAATGGGGCGCTGAGGTTGTAGTTTCATTCTTATCGACAAAGGATCTTCTAGGCAATAAGAAATCCATATTTCAGGGAATTTCAATTCCGTTCCGTGCGGCTTTTGAAGGTCCCGTAGGAGAATTCTCAGGTAAAATTCTTGATAAAACGGTTGCTGTTTTTGATATCGATAATGATAAGTATGACGAGATTATTTTCGTGGCCCCATTTCCCTATGCCTCGAATTTAATAATTATTGATGAAGATCCAAAACCCAAAATTCAGAAACTACCCACCTTCTTTGATAGCCTTATTAATTTACAGTATTATGATGTAGATGGAGATGGAACTAAAGAAATTTTTGTGACCACTAAGGATGCACAAGGATTTATAAGATCCGCCTTTATCCGGGTTTTCAATAAAGAAATTCTGGATTTACAGCTAATTGACTCTTTTAATCCAAGTGAAAGCCTGAAGAACGTAGTTACTGACGACGGTAGAGGCTGGGGGTTTATTGGTCGTTTCACGAATACGAAATTACCGGAAATCCTCTATATCTGGGAAGAAATCCCCGATCCTGGGGAGTTTAGATCTCATTATTGGTTTTTTATAAAAACATTTACTGGGAATCTATTTATAGTAAATTCAGAACCTTATGATGATTTCTCTGCTGTTGACTTCTATATTTCGGATATAGATAATGATGGAATTGATGAGGTTCTACTTTTCTCGAATATAGGTATAAAACTACTAAAATTCGGGAACAAAGAGAAAAAATCCGTAAAAACTATTTGTCATTTTAATACACCAGCCCAAATTGAAAAAATTGTGGCTTCTGAGCTGGGAATTCTCTTTGCCGGTCCGATTCTTTTGTATCCAAATAGTATTTGGGGACTTTACGTTATTCAAGATGGTAAAATAATTGAACTTTTAGAGGCACCATCTATCAAGAAAATAGTAGATGGAAATAAATCTTGTTTGGTTTTAGCTGATAATTTAGCGTATCTCCTCCAACCAGATCTCTCCATTACGCCAATTAACAGGCCTCTTATTGACGTAGTATTTGATGGACAAAATTATTACGCAGTAGATGATGATGGAAACTTATTAACACTAGACGTAAAAGGTAATGTTAAAGAACAAATAAAGCTGAAAGATAAGAGAATTGCAATAGGTAAAGTTCAAGATAAAATTATAACAATCAGTAATAAAAATAATAAATCGAACATCTTTATCAATGATTTAGAAGAACCTTTTTTGGTTCTAACAGATCCTATCTATTCGATTTCCTCGATTATATTAGAAAAATCCTACTATATTGGCCTTTTTTCGGAAGGTTTCGTTGATCTAGTGAATCTCGATACGATGAAAAAAATTGTGCGTTATGAGGATCCAGATATTTCCTTTAATAATTATGTGATTGGGGATATTAATAACGATCACTTTTCAGAAATCCTATTCCTGAGAGATAAACGATTAAAAATCATATTTACAAAATCAGGTGATCTTATAGATTATGGGAATGTCGAGTGGACAGGTATCGGTTTAATACGTGAGGGGACAAAAGAACGTATACTTTGTGCGCATAATTCGATAATCATGAAATTTGATGCGGAGGAAATCCTTTGAGTAATGGGAAAATAAAATTGAATGACATAATCGCATTACTAGATGCTGTAATTCGAGCTTGGATAATCATACTAAGAGAGGATAAAATTAAAGGTCTATTAGGTTTTTCACTTATCCATAGATCACAGGCTCTTAATTTACGATTTCTTATAAAGTTAAGTAGAGAAGTTACAAAATCGGGTAAACGAATATCTGGGACCATGAATATAAAAATTGACGGCTTTTATGAGATAAAAGATTCTGTCGTTGATAAAAAGTTTAAGATTAAAAAAAGTTATGGTAAACACATTATTAATCTGGGATATTATCTACGATCTGAGAGGAAATGTAATGAAGAGACCCTCTTAAGTCTGGCTTTAAAAGCTAAAGATAGATTGGGCGGCGTTGAAACCATAGTACCTGTTCCTTTCTTACTCGATCTTGGTAATAGACTCAACTTCTTTTTGAATAATATTCGAGAGGATTTGGCTAAACTAATTGGCGACATCGAGTTTGACCTTAATCGTCTCCAAATGCGACTCACATCACATAAAATAGATATTACAATCGAGGATATTGGCGTACAACTAATTCAAATTTTAATTAGAAATTATATGAGCGCATCTAGTTGGCCAAGATTTCAACGAGAACTAAGAAGACGAACAGGTATGAACATAGATGATATAAGGAATATCTTCGAAAAATGGAGAGATGGAATTAAGGAATTGATACACATTACTGAGACTTTTTTACGTATGGCAACTTTAAGTATTAATTTTAAACTAGAGAATTTCTATGAGAAACTAACTAAGGACCCCTGTTTTCTGGATTTCAATGCGAATCTTATTGAAATTATTAAAAAGATGAGTTCTTCTATGAATTTAAATATCCCAAATATCTATAACGTGCTCAAAAAAATGGAGAATCTAGTCCTTAAATATAAGGATAAAAGTATTGGTGCCGAATTTAATAAAATTATACGGCCATATGAACTTCATCTTGATGGCATTTTAGAGCATCTAGGACCTATCTCTAAACAGTTTAAAAAAATTTCTTCAGAAGATCTAGTAAGGGACTATCTGAATTATCTCTCTGTCTTACCATCTCTTACAAAGGATGACCGTATTTTTTTGTCAATTATATTATGTTCTAATCTTAGTAAAGAGGACCTTTCCCTTTTCTGCATTAGAAAGATTGCTGAAAAATTCAAGGAATCTACTGGTTTAAACGGCGAAATAGCGAGATCTATTTTAAAGATTCTAAACGAAGATGAAAATGCTGATAAACAAATAAGAGCACTTCACCGTCAGCTATCTCTATTCATTTTTTCTAAGGAATTGCAACGTGATACCTACAGATTTCTAATACCTGTCGGATACTTCCTTTTATACATGCTATATCGTAAAACTGGTGATAATAAAAGAGCAACTGAAGTTAAAAAAACATTTAAAGCATTAGTTGAAGAATTAAATCTAAAGAAAAAAAATTTCAGATGCCTTGAAATCTTAAATAAGACTCTGAAAATACAAGTAAATAAAAGAAAGAATCAGAAATAGGTTTTATTATTTCTTCTCTTCTTCCTTAGATTTCCTCTTTTCTTCTTCTGTTAAAGGTCCGAACCCCATAAGTTGCATGAACTTATCACTTGGTTCTAGTACCACTGGCAATCTCATCGGTATGAGCATTAGTGTATTATTTTCCCTTCCGATTTCATACAAAATATTCATCCATCGTAACTCAAATGCTAATTGACTTGTAGAATACGTTTTTGCAGCTTCCATCATCCTTCTAGCAGCTTCAACCTCTGCTTGTGCTAATGTTACCCTTGCCCTCCTTTCCCTTTCCGCTTGAGCCTGCATCGCAATAGCATCCTGCAATTGCTGCGGAATTCGAATATCCCTGATTTCTACACTCGTTACCTTGATCCCCCACGCCTCCGTCTTTTCATCTATAATTTCCTGAATATGCTCTGCAACTTTTTCTCTATGCGCAAGGAGCTCATCTAATTCTACAATTCCAATAACTTCTCTCAGAGAAGTTTGTGCAGCTAATTGTGTTGCAACCTCGAAATCTTCAACATTAAGTATCGCTTTTTCTGGATCTACTACTCTATAATACACAACAGCATCAACGGATACTGGGATGTTATCCTTCGTCATAGTTTGTTCTGCTGAGAACATATATGGGATTATTCTTAGGCTCACTTTTTTTGGTACAGTTTCGATTATTGGCCAGACATAAGTTACACCAGGGCCCCGTATTGCTTGATATGTACCTAATCTAAGAACAGCGATTCTTTCCCAATGTTTTATTATGTATATACCAGAAGCAACGTAAATTATTACTCCGAGTAGAACAATTACTCCAAGGAAAATTAAATTTAGAGTTCCTGTTAGCCAGGCCATTAGCCCTAACATTATTAGAACCAGCCAAGCAGACATTAATGCACCAGTTCTCCCATTACTCATTCTTTTAACCTCCATATTTATAAGAAATCTTTAATAAGTATTCAATTTCATTACATAATCTATATGATTTCTATTTAAAATCTTTTTTTTCACTCATTTTTAATTCACTTATTCTTGTTTATGAACTCAAGAGCTTCAGCCAATCTCTGGCTTTCTAGCCATACCTCAAGAGGCATCCAGTCTAAATTGAGATCTCTCAATGTTTTTTTAATTGCCTTATAAGTCTCTATGTCTACAAGAAGGAGCCCCTGTTTTATTATTATTGCTCGTGGATATTTTTTCTTCATTATGTTAGTCAATTCCTTTATTTTTGTCCTTTCTGTTGGATTTAGTATTATTAGAAGGTACTTCTTAAGCTCGGCTGGTCTATTATAAGTATTTCTACTAAAGAGGAAGATTCCGAATTGTATGAATGGTCTTATAAGATCTAGTTCTTTTCTCAAATTACTTAATTTAACAATTTTAACATTAATGTCTCTATTTGCCTCTTTTTTAACCACCGGTGTTATCGCCCTTATCGCGCGTTCAAGTCTATCGGTAGATCCCTCTATAAGAAAAAGAATGTCCGCATTAGAGTCATCTCTATGATTCAATATTACATGTTTAACTTCGGGTAGCGACTCTGCTAGCCAAATATATCTTCGTATGCCTGTCAATAAGTTGCACCTTAGGCTTAAGTAGCTAATCTAAAATAAGAAGTAAAACATAATAGTTAAGAATTTTTTGAGGGAAGAACTATGAAAGCTGCTGTGCATAAAGATGACATTGATGGAATTTGTTGTGCAGCTTTGATTCTTTTAAAATATCCAAATGCAAAAATCGATTTTCTTTCAGTACTAGAAGCAAAAGAATCTCTAGATTACTATGATATTGTTGCAGATCTGCCCAAAGGTAAAAATACGAAAGCAAACATTGATCATCATGAATCTAATTATAAGCGATTAGTAGAACAAAATTTACTTACAACAAGAGATCTCATAGATCCAAATGCTCCCTCTGCAACAAGACTTTTAGCGAATTATTTGGATTTAACTAATAATAAAATCGCAATAGAGTTAGTAGAAATGGCTGATCTCGCCGATACTGGGAATTTGGATGATACATTATACAAGCTTGATAAGATTATTAAGTCAAATCTTAAAAAACCGGAGAATCTACTTAAAATAGCCAAAATTCTCGCTTCTAGAGGTAGAGATTTCATTAATGATCCATGGATTCAAAAAGAGTGGTCTGTTGTCAGTGATTATATTAGTAGATCGATCGATTATATCAAAAAATTGGTTAACAAAGCAATTTCTAGGGATATTCGCTATATGATTTTTGATTTAAGGAAGAGATTCCCATACTTCATAGCGAAAGATGTTGCACATGAATTTCTTTCTAAAGGCGGTCTTGCGGTTGCGGTTACATATCTGGATCCAGATACACAAAAAAGCCGTATTTCCTTACGGATTTCAAATTCCTGTGATATTCATGCCGGCAAGCTCGCTGAAAAGTTCGGAGGGGGCGGCCATGAAAAAGCAGCGGGCTCAATCCCAGAGAATTTCGAAAAAGCAATATATATAATTCTAAATGAGTTTTCTAAGAAGGGTCTTGTAGGATTTTTACAGGCGGAATAAACATGTGTTCTCTTCTAATAATAAAACTTGGTGGTAGTGCAATAAGTGATAAGAATGTACCTAAGTCCGTCCGATTTGATGTCATAAGAAATGTCTGTAATGATATTAAGAGAGCATTAGAGGAGGATAATTACTCTTTTATATTAATTCATGGTGGGGGTTCCTTTGGTCATCCATTAGCTAAGGAGTATAATCTACGATCTGGGTTAGTACATCCAAAAGCCAGAATAGGTTTCTCTAAAACTCTCGATGCGATGAGAGAGCTGAGCATGATAGTCTCCAATGAGCTTAGAAATCATGGGATCCCTGTCTTTCCAATACAGCCATCCGCAATTACTATTATGAAGTCAGGTAGCATTCTTAAGATGAACATAGATGTTGTTAAATTAGCTCTCAAAAAAGGTTTTATTCCTCTACTGTGGGGGGATGTTTCCCTAGATCCGGAGAAGGGTTGTGATATCGTTAGTGGCGATTATATCATTGAATTTCTAGCTAGAGAATTAAGACCAAATAAGGTAATTTTTGGAACAGACGTTGAAGGAATTTACAGAGATCCAAAAGATCCTACTTCGCTAATTCCTCTCATTGATGAGAGAAATTTATTTGATGTGCGGAAATTTCTGAAGAACACCCAGAAAATAGATGTTACGGGAGGTATGATCGAAAAACTAAATTCCATAGTGCGAATTTCAAAGCTTGGCGTCTTAGTACAGGTTATTAGCTTATTATCTTCAGGCAATGTGTATCGTGCAATCAAGGGAGAAAAGATAGGGACTATTGTTAGGATATAACTATCTCTTCTTCAAAATAAATGTCTGAATCATAGCAACGTCCTTATCATCTAATTCATATAGAGAATATACTTTTTCATTTAGCTTTCCATAAGTTTCCTGAAACTTAATTTCTAATTTTTCTCGTTCCTCTTTTTTCTCCGGATCATTCTTAACCTTTATTAAGGCTTCCATTTCCCCCTCCAAATTTTTTACTATGGAAATTATTTCCTCTCGAGTTGTTTTGTCACCGATTGCGATAGGAATTACGTTAAGATATGGAGGAATGTATAGATAGTATCTTCCTTTTGGAGGTCTTCTTGAACGCTTTGTCAACCTTTGAGCGTATTGCTTAAAGTAAAACTCTACAATTTCCGAATTTAGTATTCCTAAGAGGTATTTCATAGGGCTTGAACTATTATTTAACTCTGATATAGCATTTTCGGAAGCATCTAGAATCGTAGCGATGTCTAACTTTGGGTCGTTTGTTTCTCTCCATTTTTCGAAATAGATTTTTTTATTTTCTTGTGAATCCCAGAATCTTATAATAACAGTACTATCCATCATATAGAATTTCTTGTTATCATATGCAAATGCGTTGAATCTGGATACATATGGCGATATGATCTTTTCGACCTCAAACATTTTTGGGTCTAAAGCCTCCTCCAGTTCCCACCATTTTTTTCTATAGATCCATACAGCCCCTCGTCGTTGCAGTATCATTTTGTATTGTTCTAGATATCTTATCGCATTTGGATACTTTTTTTCAAAATCTACTTGATTAGTATAGATCACCCATCGTCCAGTCCATTGATAGCCAAAGGGACTGATATCTTTACCTCGAATTATGCGTCGTAGTGCACCATTTTCAAGATTCCACTCATTTACTGTATCCTCAGTTACAACAAAAACGTGAAGAACTCCTGTCCAAATACCTCTGTAGATATTACACATAGCATCTAACCGGATACCCTTAGATTTTATTTTCTCGAAGAGATCTCTATAACGTGCAGGTATCTTTGCTGGTCTAAACAACATACTCATTTTCGCTTCTCCTCTGTTTTTTTTGTCTGTAATTAATAATCCTATAAATTAATACTATTGTAACTAGCAATCCGATGGCCAAAACAGCGGTTTGTGTTAGTATGCTTATGGAATATAAGATTCCTTCGCTTGATTCACCAATAAGAATGAGAAAATCTGGCATTATTGAAAAGCTATTTATAGCCCAGTGTAGTCCTATTGAGGCTAATATCCCGCTTCTAATTGCGAAATATCCCATTGTAAATCCAAGAAGTACAGCTTGAGGAATCTTAACTAACGGCCAGCCATATAGTACATGAACATATCCAAAGAGAATTGAACTTATAATTAGGAATATTGCTTGCAAGCGATTATTTTCATTAGTACCGACCAAGATTTCCCGTAATATATCCTTAGATTTTCTTTTCTTAGTTATTATTTTAACTAGAGCTATCGGAAATAGTAAAAATACAAATCTGAAACTAATCTCCTCAAAAATTGGCGCCAATACGGTCACTGCAAAAATAAAATCTTCGTCCGGGTTGATAAAAGGGCTCTCTATAGGAAATATTAAAAACCAAATTATGCTGATCGCAAATGTGGCTAGAAATGCTTCGGAGAATGAAATAAGCCCGCGCTCTAGATTATTTTCTTTGATATCCTCAATGACACCATAATCTCTATTGACGAAAAGCCAAACAATTGATGTTAACAGGATCATTTGAATAAATATATTGAACAATAGGGCAAGCACATAATTATTTTGAACTATTATTTCTATTGATAACGGCAGATATAGGAAAATTACGAGGTAAGTATAGCCACCAATAATTGTAAGGAACATCTCAAAAAATAGTATTGAGACATGAGTTAAGAGTATCACAAGGAAAAAAATGCCCGCGATAGCTCTAACACTGCTGAATCTACTCTTAAATTCTTCTTCAGATATATCTCCAAATGGCGTTTCAGGCAAAGCCGACATTGAGATCACTCCTAAGCCTATAATGTTTATTTAGTATTGCACACATAGAATTTTTTCTAATTAAATCTTTAGCAGTTTGAACGCAGATATTTATAATTACTTTATTTTTAATAAAAAATTCCCATCAAAAAACAGAAAGATATGGAATAAAAAGTTAGAAGTGGAGGGTAGTAGAATTCCCGAGAAATTAAAATAGCACAAATAAGCATTGACAAAACACTACAAATTATGGTGAGTGTTGGAGCAATAAAGGATGTTAATAATATTACTATGAAGTCCCCCCCGCCAACTATATTTAAAGCAAATAGAAACAGTATTCCTAGAGAGATACCAATAGATAAGCCCAAGTTCCTATAACCATTAAAAAAACAATCGATTAGAATATCTATAGCTAAAGTTATCAACGATTTAAGCCGAATTTTACGTACCAGAAAATCTTCTATTCCTATTATTGTAAGTATTGTTATCAATATGTACATGGTAAGATCTTCTAGCAACTTTATCAAACCAACAAATAGCAAACTTTAGGCCGTTAATTTTGTTAGTTCATATCTTAATTTCAAACACGTATCTAAGCAAACATATATTTTTAACGACCATAATTCTTATTATGTGGTCAGTAGAAGATCTAGGTATGTCTAGTGATCGTTATGCAATACAGAGGAATACGTATTCTAACAATAGCAGAGACAATTGACCAAGCTAATGACATTAACATCATTTGGACTAATTTGTTTGCTAGGTCTCGTAGTATAGTGTTTCACGATGATCTCGATGAGGTCTACTTTTCCTCCCTCCAGAAATTTCTGAAAAAAGAAAATTTATACGATAGATATCATGTCTTATTTCAGATCATGAATTCCAACCTGGTACTTGATATTTTAAGCATGTCATATGAGGAAGATAAAAATACAAGAGAGCTTTTCTTGGGGTTAAAAACCTGCTCGGCTGTTGCTGTTGTTATATTTGATAACTTTTCTATTCTGGAATACTTCATAAAGGTTATTTATAATATAAGAGGTACAAGACGACTTTTTTGGAAAAAAGTTAGAATCCCCGTTATTCTTTTAATAAGAGAATCTATCGGACCACTTCCGAATCATATTATTAAATTTATGAAAAAAAAGTTTAATGAATACTCAATCTTTAGATTCAATCTAGAAATAGATGAGTTTCGGAATAACTTCTATGAGAAGATCCCTGAGAGACTTGTAAATCCCATAAACTGGTTGTTATTCAAGTTAATACGTGCAAAAAAAGGCTTTTTTAGTATTTAAGGCAGTTTTCAGACACCGAATCTCTACGATTATGTAATTAAATAATATCAATTAAATATTACCTAATAAATAGATATTTTTTTAATAACTTTAATAACTAAAATATACAGAATTGGGTCAGAGATTTCAGAATGGGATTCAAATGAGATTTCTTACAAGAAAGAAGAGTATCTCAATTTTTGGAATAAGAGCCGTCGGAAAAACAGCATATATTTCAATGTTAGTCAATATTCTATCTAACCAACAAAATATAAAGAAGCTAAGAGTTCTATCTGGATATGATTACTATATGCAAATGATGAATTGGATATTAAGAGGCGAAGGCCCACCGCCCAACAAAACATATGAACGCCTGCTCATACATCTAAGTATGGAGGTTGATGGAAAAAAAATTGAACTCAGAACTTATGATGTTGCGGGAGGCGATATCGAAAGAATGGGCGACGTCTTTAAAGCATTAATTGATGTTGGAGATGGATATCTCTTCCTAGTAGAACCAACTAGGGACCCAGATAAACATGTCACGCAAGTTAAGTTAATATACAAGCTTATTGAATATCTTACAGAGAAATTTAAAAAAAGAACAAAGAAGCCATTAGCTCTTGCCTTTACTAAAAATGATATTTACGGCATTAAGGATCCCAAAAAAGCTTTCTTTGAGTATACGGTACCCGTCTTTAACTTATCACAAGTTTTCTACTACCTTAAGAATTATGAATTCTTCGCTGTTTCAGCATTTGGCGGAGATTTAGAACAAATCAGAAGTGAGGGCAGAACAGCAACACCAATTGATATAGAGAAGCCCTTTTTCTGGCTTTTAAAGCAAATTTAAGAAAATTAAGGGGTGGTAGAATGTCTGAAGTATCCGCGGTTTATGACCTTTTACTAAGTGATTACATAAAGATTGATAATGTGATTTTTACCTCCGGTAAGGGGAAAGACTACCATATATACTCTAAATCCTCAGAAATCGATATATCAGAGGCAAATAGTATTGAAAGAAATGCTTTACCAAAAGGCGTTATTGGTCCAGATGTCAACTTTAAACGAGCATTAAAAATTTTCCCACTACCAACTGGGAGAATTGGTATAAGTTATATTACATATGCTGGTCGAGATGAATTTGGTCGACCAGCTAGATGGCGTGCCCATGTCCTTATTATGCCAAAAACGATTTATGAAATGGTCCCATACGTGGCTTCTTTAAAAGATTTCTTCCTCGAAGAAGATGCAGATACACTTCGTCCGATACAAATCCCCAGAGAAAATCTTATCGAAATGATAATCAAAGGTAAAAAATACCTCCTAAACATTCTTGAAAAATTTTTATTCAAGAGATTTCCATTTAAATTTATAACCGCGTTTCTTTCAGGCATTTTTTCGAGAAGAAAAATAATCTTTGTGCAACCGACATATGATATAGATACAACAGACATTTTCTCTAATAAAAGTAAAATCTCCTCATATGATTTCTTAGCATCGTTTTTACTCTTAGTACCTAAGAAGATTAAAAGCCAAGTTTCATTAACCTCTTTTTCTGTAGATGCCCTGCAAGAAAATTCGAATATCACCTTTCTTCATCCTTCTGGATATTTCCCTGAGAAAGGATTCATAAGAATAGATTTAGAAGAAAAACAGACATATGATTTAAATGGAAAATCTAGAGTCATTAAAGATAATATTCCAAAGAATTACATCGAACTTATTTCATCTATAATGGAAAACAAGAAAGAATTCATCAAGCTTGATAAAATAAACTCGTTGATAGATACTCTAATTGACATATACATGGAAGAAGGCGTACGAAAATCATCTAAAATTTTAGATACTGCAATCGACCTAGCACATAGTTTCGCTGAAGAACATTAATTTTGGTGATATTATGGAAATTCTAAGGATCAATAAAAGCAATAGAAACCTGTGGTCAATCTATATACATGGATTAATAGAAGGTTCCATTCTTCCAGGAGACTACATTCAGATAGAAGGTGAAAAGAATTACCCTATCCTATCCATTTCTCAAAGAGGAAACATAACTAGAATAGATGTTTTGGCCCAAAATTTGCCGGAAAAAATCTCTAATCTCGATTTTATCAAAAATATGCCCGATTTGGGAACATTTTATATTTATGGAAAAAGAGCTCCTCATCTGCTTTTTTCGCTCAGGTACTTGGGGTATGAATTGTCTAAAAAAGAGAAGAATAGCGATATAGTGATAGTAACAGAGGCCACTAATCCAAAATATTATGGTTCAAAGATTACTATATTTGCTCCAAAAATAGAATCAACTTGGAATGATTTCCTTGCTTTTAATTCGATCTTAAAAACCTCTTTTGATATTGAATTCAATCTTAATAGACCCCTCATATCCAACGATTCTTTCATTGAAATCCTTTTTCCAAATCCCGGATTAAAAGCCATTTTTCCTTCGACTATTAATAGCTATGCACTTAGCACACATTCGAGCGAAAATATTGTAGTTGGCTCCATGATTGCAAATAATTTTCCTGCTGCAATTTATAATCAAACTAGGAATACTATAATCCTCAGTACCCTCGCCATCACATTTCCATATGATTTTATTCTAGGAGATGGCGACAATCTTGATATTCTAAGATTCATTTTAGAAACGCGATTTCTACCAAGTAAAAAAGCGACTCTAAAAGTTATTGATAAAAAGAAGCAGGATAGACTTAGAACAATAATATCTTTTGAAAATCTTGATAAGAGGATTCTATTTGATTATTTAATCAAAAAACTGGCAACGATGGGGGCTTTTATCGAAAAAAGAGATGATAATAGGTTGATTGCAAGAATGACAGTAGCTAGTATTAAGGGAAAAAAACCTCTCTCTTTTGTAATAAAGATTCATGATAAAAATATTGAGCTTGAATTCCCTAGTACTAAGGAAAATATGCAGGATCTTTTGTCTTTGAAATCAACAATAAAGGAGCTTGTCACAGAATATTCGAAAAAGACTCTTACAACAGCACGAGTACGAACAATACTGTCATTGGTTACTGAATGCCAGAAGAAATTATTAACTGCAAAAGATTCTATTCTCGTTGATATGAGCTTAAAAGACGTGTTGGATATTATCCATGAGGTAATAGAGATCCTTAAAGGAGACATTATCTTCAAGAGCGTGTCTGATCAGATCATGAAAGAACTTAAAGACCTCTCAAGCGAGTTGCGAAAAAATGAACCGATTCCTGAAAAAATGAAACACGTTTTCGAGGATAAGATCGACTCTTGGTTTAGTTTGGTGAAGGAACAAGCAGAAAGATTTTTAGAGCACTCTCTTTAGATTTTTCACTTATAATTTATTTTTAATTAAAAGAGTAACTATTTAAACAAGTTAATATAGGAAATCAATTTAAATATAAATAATTGAAGTATCAAAAGTTATGCGCTTGTTTAAAGATTTGGATTGTAAGGGATTTTTATGCCTATAACGGCTTATGTTTTATTGAAATTAAGACCCGCGCCGATCGAGCAGCTTAAGAAGGAGATCGATAAGATCCAACAGATTAAGGATTGTTCCATAGTGACTGGCGAGGTCGATGCAATACTTTTTATAGAAGTCGAAGATACTCAGGAGCTTTTCGAAGTTGCAAAGAAGCTGAGGGATATACCTTTCGTCCTAGATACACGTACTTCGATAGTCATTTCTAAATGTAAATAAAATATTTTCTTCATATTTTTTTAATACTGATTTTTCGCAAATACAGCAAGTAAATTTATTTGGATATATTTATAAACAATTTTTGCATATTATACTACATTGAAACTATGTTAAAAATAAAAATGGCAACAATCCATAAAATGCTTAATGCCCGGAGGGAAGCCTTCTAGAATGTTTGGTTTATTCATTGTCTTATTCGTCATATTTGCTGTTCTTCTAGCTATTATTAAGGAAAAGTATAGGGAATAAAATCTTATTAATTCCTATCTCCTTTTTTTATTCTAGAAAGAAAAACGACAGGATGGAGGATCAAAAAATGAAAAAGTATATCGATTCTAACGATTTTTTCAAGGACTGGATGCTTTCAGAGATGCTTAGCATGACCAATGAAGCCTTAATCATCGTTGATGAAATAAAATCAACCTTAAAACAATTGGAAATATTGACCCCAACAAGCTTAGAATTTAAGCTTTTACTCTATTATGCACGAGAATGTTTTTTGGAGATGAACGAAGTGCTCAAGGAAATACTTATAGAACTGGGAGATGAGGATTTCTACTCGGAATCTAGATTTATTCCAACAAATATAGGGACTTTAGTTAGAAACTTATTTAAGATTCTAGAGTCCATAGAAAAAAGTATTCTCCATGGGGATTATAGAGGCGCAGCCACGCTCTCTTCAGTTGCTAATAACTTGATTAATTCTATCATGTTAGAGGGTTTTCCTTCTGATGCCAGTTAACTTTTTCTATATTTTGACGAATATATCACTTGCAACCATAAACTTTCTCGGCGCAACGTCTTCTACAATCCTAGAAAAAAGGATTTTATAGGAGGAAACGAGTTTTCCAAGCGTCGCTTCAACTAATTTCTTTGTATTACTAATCGCTTTATTTTTTTCATAGGCTCTACAGAAGTTATATAGATGAATGACGCCTTTCTGATTAATCGCCCTTAGAGCAGCTTCAATGAATTCAAAAGAGCCCTCTGGATAGTTCATTATTATTCTATCTGCAATGGTTCCCAACCTAGGAACCTCTCTTTTCGAGTCTCCGATTATTGCAACTAATCTTTCGGGGTCCACTTTATTTATTTTTATGTTCATTTTTAAGAAATCTATAGCGTGCGGATTTATATCTATAGCGTAAACTTTTGAAGCTTTTTTAGCGATGGGGATTGAAAACGAACCTACTCCTGAGAACATATCTATTACTATTTCATCGCCTTTAATTTGTGAAATAACTCTATTCCGTTCATTACCTAATCTTGGATTAAAAAATACTTTCGATACATCTACTATAAAATAATATCTTCCTTCCTTATGAATAGTTAAAGTACTCCCAAAACCTGCAATTCTTTTCCATTGTGCTATTCTATATTTGCCACCTGTTTCTCTGACTTTTAAGAATACAGCCCGAACTCCAAAATTTTTACGAAGAATTTCCCCTATCTCATCTTGTTTTTCGTCTTCTTCTACCTGATTTATAAGAAGGATATCACCTAGTATCGTAACGCTCTTTGGTAATTTTTTCTTATACTTTTTTTCAAGCTCTTTCAGACTAAGGCTTATTGCTTTTTTTGGAAAAAAATTTTTATCTACTTCTAGGATCTCGCCACCAAAACTTTGTATAAATTCTTTCTGATCTGGAGAGAGATTAATTACAGGAAAATATACCTGATAATTAGAAATCACATATCTAAACCTTTTATTAAGTACTTTTTTCATCATTAATATCTGCTTTCCTTTCACTATATGCTCTAATGGAAATCTAACGGCAAACATTTCAAATTCCCATATCTCTTTTTTATAATGCTTTATAGAGACGCCGCAAGAGATAACAGCAAATCCCTTGCTTTTTCGAGAATAGGAGGCCCATGTCCAGGTAATATTATTAAAAAATCTAACTTCGTTAGCTCTTTTACTGCAATTTTTTCCTTTTCCTCATCCTTGGTATATTCTTTTTTAGGAAGTTCCAACCGCCCTTCCTTATTCGTAATCAATACATCGCCTGTTATGAGAATATCTCCAGGTTTCCATAGCACAATAGAGCCATCGGTATGTCCTGGAGCATGAATTACTTTAAACTGCCCAAAAATGTCTAATTGCTCTCCGCCAACAAGTAGAATATCTGGATTAAAATCACCGCCGAAAAATACTTTAGATCTAATGTATTCAACTTCTTTCTCATGAACTACAACTTTTGCTCCAGTAATATCCGCAAGTTCTGGTAACGATCCAGAGTGATCTAGATGCCCATGAGTTAATATAATATAAATTACATCTTCTGGATCCGAACCTAAAACATCCTCTAAGTAGGATATGATTCTGGAATCATTCCCGGGCAAGCCCGTATCTATTATTGTTAAGCCTTCTTTAGAAGATAATATATAGACGTTCCCTCCTCTAACCCCGTCCACACGATAGATGCCTGGAATTACCATCAATTATTATTCCTCCAAAATCAGCTAGAACCTTTTTTTACTACAATGGATGCATATTTTTTAAGATCATCAATAGCTTCAATGTATCCACGGATTAATAAAACATCTTCTGGTTGCAATTTAAAATCATCTGGTGGATCAAAAAACCAGTTTTTTCCACGTCTTACTGCAATAATTCTCACACCAAGTTTTTCCTCGATACCGCTTCCTTTAATTGTTTTGCCATCGAGGTAGGAACCAACTCTAATTCTCGTAGTTGACACAAATTCTTCGCCCTCCTTTGCAACAAAGGTTAAAATAGGATGCGGCTCTAGCCCTTTTATTATCGTTTCTGCGATTCTTGCCGCGCTGTCAGCAATATTTTCTGTTGATACGCCCAGTCTCAGCATACCCAAACCTTCCATTTTACCGCCATATCGTTCGATAAGGGTAAGAATTAGAAGTTCGTATTGAGTATGTAGCCAATCGATGTATTCTTCTAGATGCTCAACTTCTTTTGCTACTTCTCGATCATTCATCATTACGCAACTATATGCCAAATCTAGCATCAATTCTACCTTATTTTTCAATTCAACAATTGCTTCCTGAATTCTAGTAACAAGTTTTTGCTTCTCATCCTCCATGTTTCTTAACAACCTCCTTGAAATCGTCTATAATCTCTCTCGCGCCCCTAACAATAAGCTCATCATATTCCTTAAATTTCTCCTGCCGATCTGGATCTAAAATCCACTTTTTTCCTCTCCTAACCGCTATTACATCTATGTAAATACCCATTTCTTCTAAGAAGGCGATACTCTTTCCGATAAGGATACTTCTTGGCGGTACTTTTACTGATTCGACTTGTTCTTCGGCTTTCTGAAACGCTTCCCGAACTGCCGGATGTACTCGTATACCTATCCTTACTAAATTTGCAATGTCTGCAGCTGCATTTGCAATATCATTAAGTGCAGAACCAATCTTTATTATTGTAGAAACCCCCACCGCATCCTCTTTATCCCGTACTGCAAGTGAAGAATTCATTATTAGCAGATAATTTAGCCTATCAACTTCTTGCTCCATTTTCATTACAAAATCAGAAAGTTCCTTATTATCATTCAAATATGCAAAATATGCCAGATCCATCATCAGGGAAACTAAATTTTTCATATCGCGTAGGATTTCACGAACTGATTTAGGTTCATACTCAACCTCATTCTTGGCATTACTCATAATTATCTTCCCTCGAATATAATACTGGATTTACTTTGATTATAAAAATTCCATATATTAGCTACCGAGGGACCTTTTCTCTCTGCTTTCCGGCTCTAAAGCAAATATGTTATTAATGCAACGGAAGAAACCCCTATTAAGTCTGTAAACGTAGTTAATAGAGGTAACGTGAGATTATCTGGATCCCAACCTCTTCTAAATGTTGCTATTGCAAGGATAAAACTTAGTGGAACGACTAACAGAAAACCAATTATATTTGCTAACGTTGAGGTTATAGAGCTATTAATCACATCCTTTAAAGTTATATTTTTCACAAAAAATGATGCAACAATTCCATATAACGCCGTTATTGAAAGACCGGCAAGGAAAACGCCGAAAATTCTATTTCGTGCTATATCTAATTTTATATTACTGATTCTTGGTTCTAGATAACCTAATGCAAGGTTTGTTGTTGTAGTAGAAGCTATCATTGACCCCTCATCTCCAAGGGTATCATTAATAGCTGGCAGTATTGCTAATATTATCAGATTCTCATTCAAATATTCTCTTATTGGTGCAAGGATACTCCCTGTTATATTCCCTACTAAAATGGTGATTAGTAGTATTGGTGTAGACTCGATCACAGTTTTTCTATAATCCGTGTAACGTATATTTTTACTTACCGTGTAGATAAGTACTACTAGGAATCCAGCTAAGACGATTGTCAGGAATATTTTCGAGTTGTAATAGAACGGAGAGCCTATAATTTGACCTATTTCCATGAAAATTATTGTTATAATTATGTCATTAACTGTGGACATTATCGGATATACGATCAGGTCAGGATCTAATGCTTTTCTATAAGTAATAAAAGCAACAAAGCTTGTTATAAAAATGGAAAACAACGTGGCGATAGTACCAACAAGGAATAAAAAGAGGATAATATCTAGTAAGTCAACACATGTAATTAGGAGCAAAAATTTACAGATAAAAAAACTAAAAAAACCAATACCGAGAAAATTTAATGAACTTATAGCAATTATAGCAAGAATTAACCTATAGTATTCTTCAGAGTTGCCTATAATTTTTGGTTCTATGAAACCAATATGAAGTAATGTACCTAATTTTGAGGAGAATATTCCATTAACATTTCCTCGTATAGAAAGAATTGGCGGGTAAACTAAAAGAAGCCATGGTTTTTTATTTATTATTATGATGGCAGTAGTAAGAATAATACCAGCAAAGATCCCTAAAAAATCAAAGGACAGACTAAAGATCGACTGTGTGTATACTTGTTTGATTGAAGCAGTACCCAATTCGCTCCTTTTTACTGCCAATAGAAGCACCCTCTTTGTAATCTACCGTTGCCCTATTAAGCTATAGTTGACTCATTACTACGTTAACCTTGTCTTCTCCTTTCCTACCAGGCTTATCAAGCCTATCATCAACCATAATATGTAAAATTATCCTCTTTATGCCCATATTTACTACAGCTTCATGCGCTTCCCTAATTGTATTTAGAATCTCACCTAAGTCTTCACCTTCAATTACTGTCGCCGTTGGTGTAACCTGAAACTTTAGGTTTTTTGATTTAATAACCGATACTGCTTTTGCAACATACTTTGATGCACTTGTGCTAGGAATACCAAGAGGAATTATTGTAAACTCAGCAATTATTCTTGCCATAATCATGCACCTCCAACATAATTTATCAAAATGAAGTAGTTAGTTCTTTATTTTTTACCATTCTGATTTAACTATTTTCATATTTTTTGTAACTACAGCTACTGGAAATCTCTTGGTGGTATGTGCAACACCAAAGTTTCCTTTGTGATCTATAGCGATTACACCGGCTTGTAAATCTCTTCTGGAAGCAATCTCCTCCAAGACCATAGCTACAGCCTCATTCGCGCTTATTGACTTCATGCGTTCAACAACTTTCAGACATAGTTGCGCTCGGATTATCTGTTCTCCCACGCCTGAAGCTGATGCTGCACCTACATTTTTTCTTGCATAAGTTCCTGCACCAATTATTGGAGTATCTCCGATCCTCCCCGGAAATTTCATGAAAATACCGCCCGTGGAAGTACCTGCTACCAGAGAAGTACCATCAAAAGCTACGGCTCCAACAGTATCGTATATACCATCCGATAATCTTTTTCGAACAACATTTAGAATTTCTTCATTATTTAGGATTATTTTCAGGAGTTTAGGATAAATTTGCTTAATTCTCTTTATGTAAGAATCTTTTACTTCCATATGCTGGATTAACGCTCGGATTGCTGTACGCCATTGATTTTCCCGCTCCTTCGTTCTTAATGCATGATCATCAACCCTTAAACCCAAGTATTTTCCTAATAGCTCCGCTCCAGATCCGGCTAAAAAAATATGATCTGTAATTTCCATAACTTTTCTAGCTAATACTATTGGATGAAGTAGATTTTTTACGTTTGCTACGAACCCAAGGTTGTCCTCATCTAACATTATACCTGCATCCATCTCAATTTCGCCAAAAAGATTCAATACCGACCCTCGACCCGCATTGAATAGCTCATCTTCTTCCATTCTTTTTATGACATATTCGACTGCATCAAGAGCACCTTTATTTTTCAAAACTTCAAAACCTTCCGAAGAGATCTTATCCAGTATTATCTCCGCTTTTTCTAATTTTTCTGCTCTCCATGCGCCGGCACCGCCATGAATAACTAGAATCTTACCCAAAAAGGCCACCTCCAATAGTTGTTCCAATGTGTACTTTACTATCGTTTTTTTAAATGGTAATGACAGTACTTTATATGCGAAGAAATTTCTGCATGAATCTTGAACCTAAGAATCCGGTAAATAAAGAACAAAAGGCAAAACGATAGGATATATTTTTTCTCTAAAGCATAACAAGAATAAAGCTAATTAAAATAGAAAAAAGTAAGCCTTCCAACAAATTTCTTCTGAAAATATTAGCTCCCCAGATTATATGATTCTCTAGTTTTTCTGTGCTCTTGCCCAAGACAGGTACACGAATTAGATCTATTCTGGAGCTTATTTCTACATCATGAAGATCACGAATTGCGTTATTCATTCCTGCTGCAAGCGTTTTTTTGATTTTATTCAGCCACCGCATGTCTATTAGTGGATATGCTCCTTCCTTTGGTGAAACTGCATTAACAACATGCGTATCGGTAGTGAAAACCTCTACTTCATGAATTTTATACCTCTCTTTTAGGAACTCCACTATCTTATCGCGAACTCCTTGTTTAAGATTATTTGAGTCTATGTTAACATAAGCTACCCTTCTATCATCTACCTCAATTAAGGTTACCGCAATTCCATCCGGGCCCATACCTCCTTCAATGCCAATTTCTTCCCGAAAAATTCTAGAGAAACCAAGTCTTATTCTATCAGAAGGCTCAATTGCTGTTATTTTCTTACTAATTAATTTAATTCCCTCTAGAATTTTATCTGCATCCTGTGTTTGGATTGTTAGAGTACTATGCTGATGAGGATTATCGAGACTGTTATGTGTATCTATAAGGAGTCCATCTATACCATAAAATTGCTTTATTTTTCTAGCCATGAGACCTACATCGAGGCTTATGTCATCCATTGTCAATGGGCTTTTTGTTACTGCTGTAATTAACATATTACCAAACTTTTGGCCCAAGATATGAATATCTCTACTAGAAATCTTCACTATCGGTGTGGCTTTAGATACAAAATTTCCGGAATCAATTTCCTCTGAAATTATTTTTAGAAGGCAATTCTCTAGAAAGTAATCACTTACACGTTGTGAGGGCAAGTTCTCTTCATGACAGCAGGTTCCATGGAAAAATACTCCATTGCAGTTAAATTTCTTTCTTATAAAGTTTGTAAATCTTTGAGGCAAATCACTACTTCCAACATTTATGAACGGTCCGGGATGTATATTAGAGATGAGCCAGATTAGGTCTACCTTCTTACTCGCTTTTGATCTAAATATCACAGTACCAATTGGTATTTCCTTTTCTACTGCTACTTTCTCGAAGAATTCTTCTATGGGTTCACGTATTCTCTCCGTCCAAGCAAAAACAAAGCCACGAAAAGCTTCTAATGTGGATATTTTCATTATTTTTTTTCCGGCATTAGTAACAAGCAGTACTGAAAATAATCCAACAGCATCAAACAAAAGCATACTAAGCCCAAATTGCATAGGCGTTAACTCTTTTAGAGGCATCAATGAGCTTATATATTGGCTAGAAAGATAGGCTGCTGTCGACGGGATTATGGCAGTAAAAAACGCATAAATTGCTGATACAAATGAAGTGCTATATATCACTATCGCGAACAAACAGGTAGCAATGCCATATCCTGCCAAAATTATACCGTGAGAAATAAATGATGGAAGCGCTTTTGTAACTCCAGAGATTATTACCGTAGTGCCGATGATTCCGTTCATTAACACTGATAAGCCTATCGACCGTCTTAGATCTAATATTGTTCTCTTCCTAAGTAAGACTAGAAAAGGAATGATAATGTATAGTTGGATGGCATAGATAAGCGCTAACGAAAGTACGCTATTAAATTCTAAAAAAAATGGGTTTACTACTATCGCTGTAAATAAAGAGAAGATAAAGACCTCTATAAGTGAAGACAATAGGATTTTTCTAATAGATGGAAGTGAAAATAATCTTTTATACTCCTGCCCAACTTTCCCTGAAGTTGCTTCCTGCAATTATAAACCCTCTTCACACTGTTCTCATGCAGTTACTTTATTGATAATCTGATCTAAAGATTTGATTTTTGCAACTGCGAGATTTTTAGTCAGTTTCGGAATATACCAAGCCGCTTTTCCACTATTTGTATAAACTTTCTTTATACCTAACGCTTCTATCGGACTTACAACCATACAAGTATCAGAAATTATTTTAATTCCTTGCATTTCGAGCTTATTTAAAATACCAATGTCTCTTAATTTCTGCTTCACATATCGGGAGGTATATATCCAAAATCGTACATTGTTTTTTACCTTTCTGTTACCAATTTTTCTGGCAATTTCTTTTATTTCCTCAATCGTTGCATGCGGACATCCTATTGCTATAAGATCTGGTTCGATGTCCGAAGGAAAATGCTCTTGTTCAAATGATATCAGATCCGAATGCTGGATTGCTAATCGTTCTTTAGGCTGGTCTCCTTGAAAGGCTTCTTCCCTATTTTTTGCTTCTGGGGTTATACCAACTATATGAAACATGGCTGTAGATCCGGCTGCTGCTAAACCAGCCCCCAGCGCCCGCATTTCCCAGATGCCGGGCTTAGATTCTAACTCAAATACAGGGATCTCTCTTGGAGATAGAATATTTCCTACGTATAATCCCAAAAGTCCATAATAATATTCTCCATTTGGCTTAGCTTTAACTTTGATTAATGTCGTTCCACGTCGATTTTCCTTTAGAAGGAGTCCCATTTTAGGAATTCTTCCTACAATCGCTGCAGATAAAACATCAAGATTACCATTTCTATTTGTTCTAGCACCTAATACACTGTTAACAAAAACTACTGCCGATGATTCCGAGAATGCCACAGGCTCTGCAAATTTGGGTCTGTTTTCTGCAAGATATGGCGCACAAGTTAATGTCGGAATAACACCCAATTTCACGTATGCATCTATTAGTCTCTTTTGCAATTTAGCAAAATCTTCAGGGACACCAAGTTCTTTCCATCGCTCTAAATCCATTCCTGCTGGATTTAATGTCGAGAAAATTTTAACTCGCACACCATTTCTAACCATATCTTCTAGTAGTTCTATCATAGGTAGACCTGCAGTCTTATATGATACTCCAGAAATATGTGCACGCTCTATTTTTATCATTCGTTTCGCATCATTTAGTTCCCCTTGTGCAACCAGTAATTTCATTGCTTTTGCAGGCCATAGCCCGAAATCCCCGTTAAGAATTCTTTCCTCCTCTTTCGTTAAATACATGTTTAGTCTACCTCCAGGACCCCTTGTCTATTCGAAATTTTTTTAACACGTCCTATTTTGCCCGATTTTAGCCCGAAAAGAGCTTTTTTGTTGATTTCGGCTAGCATAGGAATATCACCGAAAATCGCTCCAGAGAGGACAACAGGATCTATTTCAACACAGATCAAGATTTTTGGAGCTAAATTTCTTTTAGCCAATCCAAAAAGGATACTGGCACCAACAGTACTGCCACGGCCACTACGAAAAACAAAAATTTTATTTTTTATACTGAGGCCATAAATGTCACTATTTTTATCTATAATTCTGCCAGTTTTCGGATCTACATCCCCTAGAAAGGAAATCTTCTTCTGTGTTACTAGAAGTTCGCCCTTAATTTCTCCTTCCCAAGAATTGATAATTTTCCCAAGTACTTTCATGCGTACCCCTTCTATGGCAGGCTTACACCACTCCATCTCTCGTATAAGTTATGTTCAATACCAAGGACATCAAGTACACGCCCCACAATAAAATCAATGAGATCACTTATTTTTTCCGGTTCATAATAAAACGCTGGACATGCTGGTAATATTATCGCCCCGAGGTTAGAGAGCTTGAGCATATTTTCTAGGTGAATAGAATTCAATGGTGTTTCCCGCGGAACCAATATTAGCTTCCTTCTTTCTTTTAGGGCAATATCTGCTGCCCTTGTAATAAGATTAGATGCATATCCATGTGCTATTGCAGCCAGCGTTTTCATAGAGCATGGAATAATTACTACAGCATCAAATTTGAATGAACCGCTTGCTATAGGTGCCGTAAGATCTGTTGAATCGAAGGAATGGCCTGCTAAACTTTTCACATAGCTAGGGTCTAATCCGGTCTCTAGCATCATTATTTTTTCTGCATTATGAGTCATAACAAGATAAACTGAGTGCTCCTTCTTTCCTGATAGAAATTCAACTAATCTTGTTCCATAGATTACACCAGAAGCGCCAGTTATCCCAACTACGAGTCTCAAATTCTTCACCAGACAACCAAAGATCTTGTTCTAAATTAGATAATACTATAATTTAATTATACTCTATAATTTAATTCATTCATCCCTCATTATAATCAAGAATAGATCATTACAAGGTAATTAAATCTATTAGAAGATTATCTAATACTAAAAAATTAGACTGGGTGTTTCCTAAGTAAGCAGCGTCTTTAAAATAAAATATTAAAATATGGGGAAAAAATACATATTTTCCTAAAAATTGCCAATTCGTATCGTTTAGGACGTTGCTGGTACGATCTCTCTCTTCTTAAGTAGTGTTATCTCAATGGTACTTACTCTGTCGATTCTGTCTGGATTCTGTGGATTTTGAATCTCATCAGTACCGATTTTTATGCTTTCGACATCAAGTATTCCTGGTAAGTATCTTGTTCTAAGAACTTCAGCAACATCAACTGCTCGGCTTATTGCTCTTCCCCTAGCACTAATCTTTAGCTTCTTTGGTCCTTCGTTTAATATTATTGCCATTGCAGCCATTACATACCTTATTAAAGGCTTTCTGCCAACATAAATGACAGGCGCTTCATTACTTTCTGATTCAGACATTTTTCTTTTACCCCCTTTTGAGTTTTTATGCTTTTTAGATATCCAACAGGTATGCTATTGATTACGTTGGTTTTCAGAGAAAAAGGATAATGCTTAGTATTTATTTTTTTCCATTCAAAAAATTTAATGCAAAAATCTCATCTATAAGCTTCTATTTTAATAAAATAATAATGCTAAGTAGACTTGATGATAATATTTTCCAGGTATTCCTTTCATTCATGTGGGATTAATATTAACCGAAGAAGTGAATAATAAACACCAATATACTTCTCTACTCTTTCTTAGAATACAACTCTAATGACTTGGCAAGAGATTCTAGCTTTTTTATGCCAATCCTGTTAAAACCAAGAAACATGCCTCCATCCTTAATTCCTAGCCAACCACCAATTTTTTCGCCGGGTTTTAACAAATTAAGGCCAATGATGTAAAATTTTCTGGCTGTAGTATTTTCTATTGTAATACTCTCTCGAAGAAGTACGAGTAAGCTCTTCCTACTTCCAATTATTGTCACATAACAGCCATTTTTATCATATTGAACATCAATTCCTTCTATATCTAAATGTGTAACTCTAGCTCGGGAATAACCTTTTAGATGAATGTATCCTTCAGCATTAATTTTCCTACTATCGACCAGAAGTGAAATCTTTATTGGAATTTTTCCAATGCCTGGGCCAGTCGTTATTATCCGCTCCTGAATCTATAATATCTCTGTAAAAGGTTTTACAGAGCCTATTCATTTTTTCCGATAGTTTATAACTTTTCTCCGTGATAAAACTCTTACGGCGAAATCTGTACCCCTGAAAGGCCTGCTTTTAATAACTATTGTTCTATCCCGAATCTTTGCGTCAATATTTAGAATTCCTAGAGCTTTTTTAAGCTCAGTTACATCGGCCGAATCTCTCTTATAGTCGCAGTTATTAGGACATTTTGTACAAGGGCCATCAATGAAACAAACACTAGGACACGGAATTTTTGCAGTATACGAATTCGCACAACAAGCTGTTGCCCAGGGGATTATTCCTATATCTCTAGCCGAATTAAGAATCTTTGCTTTTTCCGGAAACGGTACGCTTATTTGCTTTTCTTTTATTATCTTAACTCGTCGTCTGACCTCACTAGTATCTAACCCAAGCGAATCAAGTTTGATTAAAATGCTTTTAGTGGCCCGAAAACCACCAACAACTACACCAATAGCTCCCGAATCTTTCGCTTTTTTGATTATCGTATTAATTTCCATATCGTTGATTCCAGGAATTATCGGTCTAAGAAATAGAATAGGTTTAAATCCTTCATCTGCCAGATTTTTCATGCTATCAAATCTTTTTTCTGGTTTGGGTGCCCGCTTCTCCAAGGTGTCCGCTTTATTAATAGTTATTACTGTAATAAGGGGACTTAAACTGATATTTTTATTCTCTACTATATTCCTTAATTTTCTCGCCAAATGTGAGGAGATGAATTGTTTTGTGGAAAACTGGATTGGATTTCCAAGTTCACTTAAACTTTCGACATATTCTAAAAATTTATTCATAAAAATAAGCGGTTCTGAAACAGCACCCATAGCTAGCAGTGTCCCATATCTTGTTGGAAAAAATGCAGGATTATTAAGTAATGCAAAAACAAGTTCTTTTCCCGTCAAGGGGTATGGTTTGGGATCTGAGAAAGAGAAGCCCATGCTTTCAATATAGCAGTATGCACAAGCGAAAGGACAATTAATCGTAACATGTATCGTTATTCCACACCATCTAGGCGATCTTTTTGTTAACGAATCCTTTCTAGCTTTTTTTAGAGATTTCTCAGGTAGGTCTTCTTTAAATGTTTCCAGCAATTCCTTTCTTTTCTCAATTAAGTATAATGGTTTAGGTCTACGACTTTCTCGCATAAAATTCCCATCTTATTTCAAAGGAATACATTTTTTTATTCTGATCGATACAGATATGCCTTCCTTCATTTTTTGAGAAGTTATCGCTTCTATGATTTGATCATCTTTTAAACGAAGTAAAACTCGCCAATAATTCCTCTGGAAATTACACGCCAGAATTTGTGCTTCCAACTTTCCTTCTCCGATTATGATATCCTTCGGCCAAATACCTACATAGTTAGAGTCTACTTTGCACGGTAGAATGTTCTCATTTATTTCCGAGAAAATATTCTCTTTTCTATTGATCTCTAGTATGTTCAGTCTTAGAAATTTTGCTACCTCTAGGCTCAATGGTTTTTCGTAAATTTCTTCAGGCTTTCCGTGCCATAGAATTCGACCATCAATTAGAATTGCTATTGAATCTGCTATTTGAAATGCCTCAGATTGATCATGTGTCACAAATATTGTCGTTATTCCAAACTTTTTCTGTAATCGTTTAAACTCCCATCTTAATTTATCTCTTAGGGGTTCATCTAAGTTTGCAAAGGGCTCATCCAACAGTAATAACTCGGGATTTGGTGCCAGAGCTCGCGCTATTGCAACCCTTTGCCTTTGCCCACCGCTCAATTCTCTTGGATATCGGGATTCTAGGCCGGATAAATCCAGAAATTCTATTAGTTCTTTTACTCGTTTTCTTATCTGATCCTTAGGATAATTTTTAACCTCAAGACCAAATGCTATGTTTTCCCATACAGTCATATGAGGAAATAAAGCCAAACTCTGGAATACAAATCCAACATTTCTTTCGGTGGCCTCCATATTTGTTACGTCAATATTATCAAATAGCACTTTTCCTTTATTCGGTTCTAATAGCCCCGCAATTATCCTAAGAGTCGTTGTTTTTCCGCTCCCTGAAGGCCCTAAAATCACAAGCAATTCTCCTTCAGATACATCGAGATTGATATCCTTAAGAACCCATTCAGTGTTAAATGATTTCCAGATACCAACAAGCCTTACAGAAACCATCTCCATCTTTCCCTAATTCTAATAGTCAGCTTTAATCTCTAAAAGATAGAAGTAAGAGATATAAAAGAGACCTTTTTACATTTTTACTCTTTTACGTCTATAAAACATATATAATACGCCTATAATTGCTACTGTAGCAACAAGAGAGATCATATATAGAGGTAACATGCTCGGTCCTGCGGTCATAACTTCCTGCCACTCAGACAACCAAGTGTCTATATTATCGTAAACTTCTTGAACAGAGACTAAATTATTAACGGGCTCAATTTCACTTATGTTATATACCAAGTATTGCTTAATGTTCTCTGGTAAACTATTTAGAATATCTGTGCTCGCTGGTAGCATAATATCATTTTCGGCCACCAACGATTGAACCTCATCGCTTAATAACCAATCTATAAACTTAAGAGCCATATCTACCATAGGAGAACCTTTTACAATCCCGATTCCTTGAATTTGGAACCAGCTATACCATCTGTCATTATACTTGACTAACATTGGCCGATATCTCGTGGTATTTTCATATAGTCCGTGATAGACAGGACTTGTTAAATAACTCACAACAATAGGTCTTCCTTCTTGTTCGTTTAAGAAATAGCTATAGTATGCTTCCCCCCAACTTTTAGTAACAATGATATTATCTTTGATTTTTGACCACCACTCTTTCCAATCTTTTTCTAGAATTTTTTCGTACACTCCAATCTGCCATAATAGGAATGATACGCCTGTTGTGCTAAGCGTCGGATCTTCGACAACAAGGTATGATGCTAGTGTTTGATTATAGAAATCTTCGAATTTAAGTTCCGTGAGATTTATCCTTTGTGTATCGTATATAAACGCTATCGGGCTAAAATCATAGGGTACCGCGTACAAATCGGGGTCAAAATTATCAATCAGGTCACTATCAATTCTTGAGAGATTTTGTAAATCTGTTTCATTAATTTTTACAAGAATTCCTGCTTTTTTGGCTTCTTGAACAACGATATTATCTATTCCTATTAGGAGATCTGCAGTTCTAACTCCCGCTTTATATTCTTGTAATGCTGTTAAGAAGATATTCCTTGCTCCACTAAAGAATCGAATATCAATATCCACACCATATCTATTTTCAAAAGAGGTAAATATTTTATCATACACGCCGCCAGACAGAGTCTCATTTGTTAACCCAAAGAAGTATTCATATGTGTAAATGACTAACTTATTATCTGCATTCACTTGATTATAAGTACCAATATAGCTAATAGAGTACATAGGGATCGGTAATAAGATTAGTGACAAAATGATAATCCCAATACCTACATTTTGAATGAAAAACTTAACCATAACCAACACCTCATCTTCACAATAGCTAAGTTCATTTAAATAAAGATTATGTATAAGCACTCTATTAGAAGCCGGAACTTAATTCTTCTCCTGTCTTCAGAATAATAAGGAATGTGACAAAACTTAAGAATACCAATAGTAACGCAGCTGCACCAGCAGTTATAAATTTCCTCCCAGCGACCATGAGATAAAGAAGAACAGTTAACGTTGCATAAGATCCTCTATACAGAAGTGTTGTAGATGCAAATTCTCCTAAACTTGTGGCAAATGCGAGCGCTACAGCAAGAGCAATGCTTGGTGCGATCAACGGAATATCTATCTTTTTGATCCTTTGAGCTGTTGATGCCCCAAGAACCTTCGCAGCATCAAGAATCTCGGGATCTAGCTTATAGAGTCCATTTAACAGAGCGCGAGTAGAGAAGGGATATGCAATAAATGTATGTGCAATAATAATTAAAGGTCGAGGATCTGTAGCTAAGATGCCAAGCGGACCAAATGCGGATATTATACCTAAACCAATTGTAATCCTTGATACAGCAACAGGAATAAAAGTCGTAACACCAAAGATGATGGATAATCTCTTTCTAAGCCATAGTTGATATGCAGTTGCAATAGATAGAATTAGTGTTAATGTTCCAGCAAATATGGAATAAAGGATACTATTAATCGGTGCAACGATAGGTGCTGCTCCAAGATAAGTATTATACTTAGTACTAAAGAGAGAGTACCACCCTTGCAGAGTATATCTTCCGGTTATTGGATCATGAAATGCACTTAAAAATATGGCAATAAGAGGAGACACCATAAATACTAGAAATGATATGAGAAATACAGCCATAATGATATCTACTTTATCTCTATTTAAAACGCCTTTAAATAGGGATTTTGTCCGTATTACCCCAGTTTTTCCCATTTTTCTTATTTGTGTTACGTTTTCTACCACCTTTAGATATACCAGTACCATAATACTAATGAATATTATCTGCAGAAAGGCTAGTGCAGCAGCCAAATTAAAATCGAAAAAGGTTAGATAATATGAATATATCTGAACTTCGATAGTTCTATAGAAGGGGCCCCCAAGTAATAAAACAATTTCAAAACTTGTGAAACAAAATATAAAAGTCAGAACCGCCGCGGATAGGATGCCCGGGTAGATTAGAGGTAGTATAATCCTTATAAATTTATAAAAACCCTTACTACCAAGAATTTCCGCGGATTCCTCGATCTCTGGATCTATCCTTCTCCAAACACTAGTAGTTATCAAGGCAACCATAGGAGCGTTATAAAATATATGCGCTAGTAGAATTCCTGGAATTCCTCTACCAAGAATTATTCTGTGACCTGTGAGAAAATAAAATAGCTGTGTAAAATATCCATATGTTCCGTATAAAGTCAAAAAAGCAAATCCTACAACAATGCCAGGTAGTACAAAGGGAACCATAATTAGGGCTGTGAAGATACCTTTTCCTTTAAAATCATATTTTGTTAATATGTATGCAAGAGGAACTCCTAATATTACTGAGAAAATAGTGCTAATTATTGCGATCCAAAATGAAAAAAAGATTGCAGAGATCACCGTAGAGCTCCTAAAGAGAATTAGAAAGTACTCTAAAGTTATACCATGTTCATTAATGAAAGCATCAACAATAACCTTTGAGAGCGGGTAATACATGAAAATAATCATATAAAGTATTATAGAGAGAAGTATTGCAACCTCGATTTTTCTCATTTGTATCATTTAGTTCCCTGATCCTATAATTCTTATTTGTTTTTTCAGTCAACAAACTATATCATAATTTTGTTAATGGGATCTCTCGTGAAAAAATTAACTCAGGGAAAATTACCACCAAATTTACTAAGAAAAATCATTAAGGAATATATCGGCATTGTAGATAAAAAGGTACTTGTAGGACCTGAAGTAGGTTTTGACTCTGCTATTATCCAAATAACCGATGACAAAATTGTTGTAACTACTGATCCAGCATTATTTATACCAAGAGAAATCCCAATAGAAATGTTCGCATTCGGCTTGGTTCATTTCGCTGGAAGCGATATTGCAGTATTCGGAGCAAAACCTAAGTGGATGATCTATAATCTCTTATTTCCTCCATACACAGATAGTTCGTTTATTTTAGACATCGCAAAAGCGGTTGATAAAGAATGTAAAAAATGGAATATCAGCATAATCGGCGGGCATACTGGTGTTTATAGCGGTATTAAAATTCCAATAGGTACTACTACAATGATAGGTGAGTTGATTTCTGACAGGCCAATTCTACCATCAGGTGCAAAACCTGGTGATAGTATTATATTAACGAAATGGTTGGGTCTAGAATTCTTAGTCGCCTTATCCTACAGCAAACCTAATCTTATAGAAAATCTGCTTGGTAAGAAAGGCCTAGAAAAATATAGAACTCTATATACTATGCAAACTACTATTCCAGAAGCAATGCTTCTCACAAAAGAATTAAAACCGCACGCTATGCATGATGTTACAGAGGGGGGACTTGCAGCAGCTCTTAATGAAATGGCCGATTCTTCAAATGTTGATTTTATTATAAGAGAGGTGAATCTTCCAATATCTACAGATTTAGATAAGGTTTTCTCGGAACTAAAGATCGATCCTTTAAAAGTATCTAGTACCGGTTCTCTCCTAATATCAATTGAAAAAGAAAAGACAGATGACGTTATATCTCTTCTTTCAAGAAGTGGTATTCATGCTTCTATTATTGGTGAGTTTAAGAAAAAAGGAACCGGTCGGTTTTTAGAAATAGAAGGAAAAGTATTACCGTTTCCAGAACCAGGAACAGATTTCTTTGCCGACTTCTTCGTAATTTCTAATAATAAAAAAGTATAATTTTTTCCCAAAAAAATCCTACTTCATAAACTTCTCTTCCCACTTTGCCAGGTGTTCTATACTCTCTTCTATGCTGGCAAATCTGTCCCTGACAGCTTCAACATCCTCTACTGTCACGGTATCTCTGCCGAAATATTGCGCTCGCTCTGCCGCTGGTGCCATTAATTGTACCGCGTACCTTAGGCTAATTTCCGTACCAAACTTTGTTAATAATTCTAACGCCGCATCTTCTAATTTCACACCCTCTTCCCCCGCACGTATCTTTAGAATTTCCTTTACTTCATCTGCATTATATGGATGCGTCGGTATGATCAATAAACGATCTAGTAAATCTAATGGCATACCATGTGGAGAAACTATATCAGTCCCTCTAATCTTAGTTTTACCCCTATTTGATGCCATTATAACAATCGGCGCAAGCTCGCTCTCCAACGCACGGTTGAGAAAACTAAATGCTTCTATGTCCAACATATGAATTTCATCAAGGAAAAGCACTCCTGGGATTATCTCTGCTCGGCCTTTTTCTACTTGATCTTTAACCCACGAATCGACTCTAGCACGAATCTCCGGATCTATTTCTTTTCTTTCTTCCGTTGCACCAAATAAGAATGACATCAAGCCTCCGCCACCACTCTGTTTATGGAATAATTCATCGAGTTCATCGAGCGTTGTAGTATAAACGAACTCCCTTTCTTTTTCAACAGGACCGGTAGGAACAGGTACTTTAGGAATTCTTCCGATATCGTATCCTAACTCCTTAGCAGATTCTTCACTTATGCCTAATAAGCTAACCCTTGCAGACTCTTTATCAATCATAATAACCATACCTTTCTTAACACCTCTTGAAATCATTTGCTCTGCAACATCGGGACCTATTGTATAAGTTACCCTCTGATCCTTAGTTCTCAGAGTTAACTTTGCCTTCTCTACAACCTTTTGATATGGATTATATGGATGAGGTACGAAATGCGGTTCAAATTCTGCAATTTCACCTTCGAGTACCCAGCGTTTCTCTCGGATCCGCACACCTATCGCTTTCCGTAGTGCGCGCATCAGAACTTCGGTTTTCTTTACTTCCGTGCTGTAAATTTCAGATCCACTCAACTGTACGAATGGCACATCAGAACCAAGTTCTCTAGCGATCGCTATTGCTATTGCTGTCTTACCAGTTCCTGGTGGCCCAGCAAGTAATACTGCTCTACCAGCCATTTTTCCTTGGCGGATTAATTCAACTACAAGACCTGCGGCCTCTCTTGCTTTAATCTGCCCTACAAGGCCACCTGCTTTAAATTTAGCCTTCCCTTTTTCGTCTAATCCGAGACCGTGAACATGGCTATGTGCTCCGATTCTAATAAACGCTTTAGAGGACATAGCGACCACCTAAGAATTAAAAAATTTTTATGTTAAAAATTTGGATATTATATATAAAAATCTATCTATAGAAAAACACATTATTCGCTTTTTTGACATTTTAATGTGGATTTCTATATGGATGCATTCTGCTACGAGAATTTATCTAAACAAAAAGCTTAAAGATGCTGGTTAAAATAATCTTCAGCTAATTTAAATTCTAGAAAACAGTAAGGTCTAAGGAAATCTATAAAAACAAATTGAAAAATAAAATATAAAAAACTTATACAGTTCTAAGGATGCTCTCAGGACCTGTTTCTTTCCACTCTCTTTGTGTAACTACAATCTTCTTGAACGCTGGTAGTGATGCTAATATAGCTCCACCGATCCAGACTGCATATAGCCTCTCTTCTGGCGCATCTACCTGTACTTTGTCTCTTGCAGCCTCAGGAACGAGCTCCTTCAATTCTTTCTCTAATCTCTCCTTGAAGTTCAATATCAGGGTATTTCCACCAGATAGGATAATATTCTCGTACATATTCGGTCTGATGTCAATATCACAATCCATGATAGCATCGTATACTTTCTCATCGAGCGGTAGATCCTCTAGACCAACCCATGTTGGTCTATACATTATTTCTGGAGCTTGGAACCTCTCCTCTACAAGTTCAATTACACGCCCATCAGGTAATTCAAAGCTTTCAGCTACAGCTTTTGGCATCTTTTTAGCCTTATCAAGATCTGCTTCGTAATCTAGGGCGAAATAAGCAAGTTTCTCTTTAATCTCTCTGACGATTTCCATCTCAGCCGAGGATGTGAAATAGTAACCTCTAGCAGTTAATAAACGGGCAAGGTATTCTGTAATATCTCTACCAGCAAGGTTTAATCTTTTTACCGCATGAGTTATAAGGAAGCTTTCCTGTATTGGGACTATGTGTGTAACTCCATCTCCAGAGTCAACGACCAATCCACTGACTCTTCCCGAAGCATAGAGAGCCAGAATAGCTTGTGTTCCAACATAGAGTGCAGGGACTCCAAAGGTCTCAAACATTATCTCGGCCATCTTAATTCTATTTTCCTTGGGAGTAAGAGGTGCCTCAGTTAATAGCAAGGGTTGTTCTTGTGGGTTAATTCTAAGTTCTTTGTAGAAAACATGATGAATCAATTTCTCCCAAGATTTCCAGTCATTAACAATACCATGCCTTAATGGCCAGACAAGTTGAAGAACACCTCTCATATGAATTGCATCTCTTCCGACATAGTACTCGAGAGCATAGGTTTCTGACTCTGGCATTACAGCATCATACTTTGGATAACCAACTACTGTTGGGATTACGCTTCTTGGCCATTCCTCTCCTGCAAATCCAATTTTAGTGTATCCAGTTCCTATGTCTATAACGACGGCTTTATTTTCAAGTTCAGGTGCGGTGCCTCCCATTTTTCCCACCATTTATTTTTCATTTGATATTAGCAAAAAAGTATTTTAGAAATTACATATTAAAAACTCACTTATTATTTTTATTATTACTTTTTGAAATTTTGGGTTTTACTGATATGTATGATTAAATATTCAATATAAAATGCAATTTGAATCTTTTTAAAAAATAATTTTTTGAGATTGGATGAAAAGTGGCTAGGAAATTTGTTAAAGATTGAGAATGGAGCGTGTAGAAAAATGATAGACTTAACCTCTTTCTATGGTGAGATTATCAGCAAGATTGATGCACAGATTCCAAATATACGAATTTCGGAGGCCAGATTGTATATATCTGAACAAAAGTATTACAAACCCTTTGTTATAGCTACTGGGAGAAGCGTCGTATCTAGAAATTTTCTAATTTTCCTGTATACGAGGAATAATATCTTTGGTGTGGGAGAGGCTGGATTACCAAGGGAAAATATAGAGGCCTTCTTTAAAGATGCTTTTTCGATTTTACAGAGCTATGTGGGGAAAACGATAAATTTTGCTGTTAGAGATTTTCTCAAAAGGAACAATCTCAGTAAAAATTTGCGATTAGGAATTGCTACTGCACTACTAGATCTAGCAACAAGAGAGATGACTATCAGATTTGGAGAAATTTTTGGGAAACTGCACACCGAAGAAATTCTGACTGATATCACTATCGGGATTGAGGATATCGAGTCAACGGAAAAAGATCTTCGCTTCGTCCTAGATAACGGATTTAAGATAATTAAGCTTAAGGTCGGTTCTGGAGATTTAAAGACGGATCTGAAACGAATTAAATTAGTAAATGAAAGAATCCCAGAAGATTGCAAACTTAGGATCGATGCAAATCAAGGATGGACTCTTGAGGATGCAGTAAATGCTATTAAATTCATCGAAACGGAAGGAATTCAGTTAGAATTCATTGAACAGCCCTTGAAAAAGGATAAAATTTCTGAGATTGGTAAACTTAGAGATATGACCGAGATTCCGATATTAGCTGATGAGTCTATTCAGCATCTAGAAGATTTAGATAAGGTTTCTAATTTCGTAGATGGTGTTAATATTAAGATAACAAAAGCAGGGGATCCCGTTGAAGCCTTTTTGATAGGAATCAATGCAAAGGAACTCGGTTTAAAAGTAATGATTGGTTGCTCAGGAGAGTCAAATATAGGTATTACTGTGGATTCGTATCTCGCGTCTACGATACCCGTAGATTACGCGGATTTGGATTCAGATATCCTAAAGGAAGATATTCTTAAAGAAAAAGTAACTAAAGTTATTAATAGTAAGAGAATCTTACCGAGGGATGCTGGCCTCGGCATCCATAGCGATAATATTATCTGGGAAAAACTCTCTCTTAAATATATGAATAAATAATCTCTGGAGGCAATTTTATGAGTGAAAAAATTGGTTCAACAGAATTTAGAGTTATAACCGAGGAAAAAATCGAACCGGGTGTTTTCAGCAAGCTTGTAATTGCAATACCTGAAATAGGTCTCGTTGGTCTGTTAGCGCTGAGACAATTGGTGAGAAGTTTAAAGATGAAACGTGTAGGTTTTCTTGTATCGGATCCTACTTCTGTGGTCATTAGATTTGAAAATAAAGTTCCTCAGCCACCAATAAGATTATTTGCTACTGATGATATCTTAGCACTAATAATTGAATCCCAAATATCTCCTGCGCTAATTATTCCTTTGACGAAAGCGATCATAAATTTCATAGACGAGAAAGAAATTTCTATGCCTATTATGTTAGCTTCTGCTCCAAGTCAAGCCAGATTATCTAGAGCTGATAATGAGATTCTTGTAATAGCTGCGCCTGTAGGAGAAGAGGCAATCAATGCATCTAAGAACGCGGGATTAAGAACAATTAATAATGGTACTCTTGCAGGACCCTACGCATATCTATTAACTGACCGTTTAATAAAAAGGAAATCGGGCATGGTGCTTCTTTCGGAGACTTTTCCCCAACCAATAGCTGATCCTGCAAGTGCAGCCCAAATTCTAAAGTTTTTAGGAAAAATATTAGGAAAGGAAGATCAAATTGATGTGGGCGAATTACTAAAACACGCAGAGGAACTAAAATTAGAAATGCAAAAGTTAGAGAAAGCCACGCGATCAAAATTACCCCATGAAATTAGTGAATTATATACATGAGGTGATATTTATGGTCTTTTATGAGGATTTCTTTTATTATGAAGAGGAATATTATCTCAGAAAAAAACGCAAAGATGAAAGTAGATATTCCTCGCATATTTGGGAGGATGATGATTTTCTCTGCGAAACACGAGGAAGGATTAGACCTAGAATCTTAGAAGAAGTTAGAGGCCAAAATCTTTTCTATTATATCGAACTTCCTGGGATATTAAGCCGCGATGATATAGAAGTTGAACTCCAGTCGAATATTATTACAGTAAGAGCTAAACTTAGGAAGGGTGTTGTCTATCAAGGCGTAACAAAGGAGTTAAATGTGAGCGAATATCTCGCTGATATAATTCTACCCTATGCTCCCTCTCCGGATGACATACATATTTCCTTTGATAGACGAAGAGGATTACTTATTATAAGTGTATCTAGAAGGGGCGAGAAAAAGAGACTTAGGATTGAAGAGATCTAGATCTTTACCTAATTTTTTCATCAAAATTTTCAGTAATCATACGGAGTGCCTTTTTTTCTAGTGCCTCACGCCGATCATTAGTATGATTAGATTCACGTTCCGATTCTGCGCGGTGTGTCCATATAGCATAAGGGATTACTACACTTTTTTTATTATTATCGATTAATTCAAGAGTCAGTTTCCCAGTTGGAGATTTTATTTCAGAATCCAACACTTCTAATATTTTTTTAAGTTTCTCCGATGGTGCGTCTTTTGCCATTATTTCAACGTTTTTCTTCATTTCGAATAAGATTCCCTCAACCGTAGTAATTTCTCCACCACTGGTAGAGAAAGTAAGTTCTAATCCCATTTCTGGTATCTGTACAAGAGCACCACCAGAGATTACTAAAAGATCTGAAATATGATCTTTATCTATTTTTATCGAATATTTCTCCTTATTCTCACCAAATTCTGATATTGCAAGAATGTCCGTTATCCTAAAATTACAACGAGTACATTTTATAGTCATAATGAAAATTCCACCGTAGTAGGTTAGATAGTGAGATTTATAGATCATTATAAGAGGCGCTCCGCAAACGGGGCAGTTTCTATTAAGATCCATTACTTTAAACTGTTCATCCTCTTTTGAAGCCATTTGATACACCTATTTTTGCATGTGCTTTTTTCTACTTCTATGATCTAATTATACGAAGATTATTATCATGATTAAGAAATATAATAGTAATTGGTAGCCCAATTTCAGATTGGTGTTTATAATGTTCGATGAAAATATTGAGGAACTTAAGTCACATGCAGCAAGTGTTCTTAAGATTAGTATTGAAGAACTAGAGAGACGAATTCTAGAGGTTAAAAGAAATATACTTGGAATTGCATCCGATAAAATGGCCATTCTTTATTTACTAAGTCAAGAGGGATCCCTTGATCCAGAAATCATCGAGAAAGTAACTGCACAGTATGCAATAATGAGATTATCAGAACTAAGACCTGGTATGCGAGGAGTCTCCGTTCTCGGTAGAATAATTAGGATAACTCCTTTACGTCAGGGAAAGAATACAATATTTTTAGATATCATAATAGAAGATAATACTGGTAGAGCCGCCATAACACTCTTTGGAAGCATGACAAGTATTGTAAAGGATTTGAATCTAAAAGTAGGAACACCGATTTTGATAAAGCGGGGGAGAGTAGGAAGAGCCCTTGGATCCTATATTCGGATTTTTGTAGACGAAGATACAAAAATAGAAGTTGTAGAAAGTGATCGATTTAAAAAACTTGTTTTAAACTTACCACCGCCTAGGAAAATATTGGATGTTACAGAACTTTTAAATATGGTTGAAAAACTTCAATCTCCTGAAACATTAGATGTCGATATCATTGGTCGTATCGCTTGGATTGGTGATATAAAGGAATTTACAAAACAAGATGGACGAATTTTCAGAAATCTCACGATGTTATTATTAGATCGGAAAAATCCCAATGATGTACTTAGAGCCGTTCTCTGGGGGAGTTCTACCGAATTTCCCAGCATTTTAAACATAAGAAAAGGAGATACAATAATTATTAGAGGCGGTAGAGTTAAAATTAATGAATATAAGCTTGCATCTTCAAGTATAAGAAATGCTGTGGAAGTTCATCTAAGCGGTTTCTCATCAATAGAGAAGCTTGCGCCAGAAGTTTTTAAATTAAAGGATCTAACAGCAGGAATGAGAGGCGTTGCCATATATGTTTTTGCTATTTCCCAACCAAGAATCGGTTCGTTTATGCGGAACGAAGAAGAAAGGCGATATCTAACTATCGATGTTGCAGATGATACAGCAACTATGAGAATGGTAGTTTGGAATGAAAACCTGATTGATGATTTATCTTCCTTAACTATTGGGGATAAATTATGGGTTTACGGAAATATTAAAATGGGTCGTGGTGATCTACTTGAGATTCATGTCCCTGACAATGGTGATATTAAAGTAGATCCTCCAGATTTTCCTTTAAACTTGAGTTGGGAGTCAGTAAAATCATTTATAGATCAAGCAATTAAAGATATTGGAGAAAGAAAACTCATTCAGAATTTTGAGGAGATTACCTTAGATTCTTATTTTGATATTGAGGGATATCTAGAATTTATAGAAAAAAACCCTTTAGATCGGGGACCCATCGCCTCGTTGATTCTTTCGGACGGAAAAAATAGAATTAAAGCTCTTATATGGAACGAAAATTTAGCCGATAAAATTGATAAATTATCGATAGGATCCAAGCTCCATATAACGAATGTAAAGACACCAAGGGATATAAAGGATAGAGAACTTGTAATTCATGTTGGGAACAGAAGCGATATCGAAATCGTTGAAGAATCAAATTCTATGACTAATAAATCTACATTTGAGCCTGAGAAGTCAATAGAATCATTCATCTTGTTAAGAGATGCCCCACTTGGTGCCATTGTAAAAACGTTTGGAAATATAATTGCTATAGATGATATTTCATTCAGAAAATTTTGCTCTAAATGTAATCAATTAATAATACGTTCGGAAAATGGTGAGGATATCTGTGAGAGTGGTCATATATCAAAGGGAATTTCTAAACTTACTCTTATACTAGAAATAGAGGATGGGAAACGGCTAGCGGAAGTTATTATTACTGGTAGTTTTGTCGATGATCTACTAGAAAAACTAAAGATAGCAGTTTCGGATGTTTTGGTAAACAGAGAAAAAATTCTAGAGCAAATCAGTAATGATCTTATTGGGAAAGTAATCATTTTATCTGGACGTACACGGCCATCTGGACGTCAGAATATTATTCGAATCTATGCAGATTCGATTCGTTTCGCGGATCCAAAAAAGGACTTAAACATTATTACGGACCTTATTAATAAATACCAGAAAAATATTGAGGAGTCTAGATAAGCAATTTAATTCTTCTTATGACATCTTCTCTTTGTAACAAGGTGAGTAACGGCGCCATTCTAGGACCGAATGATTTTCCTAGAAAAACAAGATACAACGCTCTGAAGAAATCCTTTATCGCTTTATTATCATCGAAGGTCGCAGTAATTTCTTTCATCGATTCCTTTATCGCATCTAGTGCCCATGGGATCGAAGTGAACTTATCTATCAGCATTTTAATTTGCTTTGATTTATCTTTAACCAGCAGTATTGCATCTTTAGCAATTTTGATAGATTCTTCGAACGATATAATGCTGATCCGCATGTTATCGGGAGCATAATATTTGACCCAATTTTTAGCCTTATTTAATCGAGTTTCGAGTAATTTTCGTTCAGTTAAATCTAACTCTTTTTTTAGAATTCCAGTTTCTTTAAGCCTTGCTATCGCTTCTTCTAAAAAATTTTCTTCAGAAATCACTTGAACCAATAATGCTGCATGGCTGAAGGACAATCTGAAAGGACAGCTCTGTGGCTTATTGTACATAACAGCCAATTCATAAGCCCTTTTAATTTCTTCGACATCTTCAGCTGATTCTTCACCAAAATAAATTCGTTCTCCGAAATCAAAGTTATTTGTATACTCAGGAACCTTATGCAAACCTAGAAATACCTGTTTCATTATTGGTACTGTTAGGTATATGTATCTTAGAACCTCTGGTTCGGCTACTTCATACCATTGTCTTGGAGTAAAACCGACAAAATCGCTGCTTCCCATAACCTTCTTTGTTCTATCAGGATTTAGTACACCAACCCATTCATATGGTGTCCCGAAGGGGGGCGCTCTTCCAAAAATCTCTATTGAAAGTTCCGAAGCACTATCGCGCGAACCACCTGGTGTGGCATGATCTTTGCCATAGGGCTCGAAATGCACCCCAAGAGCGGCCCATATTGCAGACCATTCTATCCTCCAGTTAAGCTTCCCTGTTTCAATACTAGATTCGCCTTCAAATCCACATTCGCATCGGTATTTAACGGTATACTTATCTAAGTTTACTTCTAAGATTTTTGCTTTGCCGATTCTGCCACACTTTTCGCATCTTGGTAATAGAGGTAACCAGTTTTCTGGAAATGGTTTTCTCTTTCTATATTTGTTAATAATCTTTCTCACATGGTCTGCCCTTTGGATCGCTATTTTCACGTACTTTTTTAATTTATCTTTATAAAGTTGCGTAGTTGTAATCACATTCACATCTGGTGCAAAGTGATCTAAAACACCACCGAAATCATCCCAAAAATGTTCTACCCAATTTTTATGGCAACCCTTTGGATCAGGAACATCTATTAATCTAAAGCCAATATATTTCCGTGCCTCTGAGGGATTATCAAAAGCCTCAATTTGAGGTTTTTTTCCTTTCCATTCATCTTGAGTATATAGTGTTAAAAATTGTTTTACCTTATAGCCTCTCTCTTCTAATGCATATCTTAAAGCCGAATTTAGTGTTATTTCTCCACGCAATCTCCCAACATGCTGTAAGCCCGATACTGAAAGTCCACCATTTAATATTATGGGTTCTGATATTTTATCAAAGTGCGACTCTAGATATTGAAGCAATTTTTCTGCTAGTTCATCAATCCAATGCGGCATTTAACCATATCACCTCGTAAGGAAATCCTCTAGTTCTTTACTAGGTTCATTGGAAACATTGACAAGTAACCAGCCTGTTTTTCTTCTTATAATAAGCAGATTTCCTTTTTCGCCTTTCACCTTAATAAGGCTTTTCTCGACTATTTTTCCATTTTTAAGGTTTGTCATTAGATTTTCTATGTTCATAATGATTTCCTTGAACAAATTACTAATTTTCCATGGAATAGCCTCTAATTTTGGTTCCCCAGGATAATATGCAACCTCATAAACATTTTCTTTCTTTCTAATGAAAAGACCAAAATTTGCCTCAGAAAAAGTTCGCACGATCTTACTGATAGCATTCCAAATCTTCTTATTATCTATAAGAGAGAATTCCACTTTTTCTTCTTTCTCTACCATCTTTGGCAGCGGTTTTAATTTAACGTCCTCTTCTGCAACATGTGGAGGATGTACTTGTTTGGATTTTACCTCCACGGGATGTGTAGCTATTATCTGTTTAGGTTCCTCCTCAACAACTTTTGGTTGTTCTCCCTTAATTTCTACTGCTCTAGATTCGATAGGTATTTCTACTTGTGGAGTTCCTTTCTGAAATTCCTTAATTTTTTCCTCTTGAGGCTCCGAGACCTTCTTTATGCCTAAGAAATTCTCAGCCGAGAGTAAACTAACCATCCTTTTTGGTGGTTGAAAGACTATTAGTATACTCTCTAGGATATAAAGGGTAATAGCTACTTCCTTGATATCATTCACATTTATTAGTATGTGTGGAACTTCATACCTATATACAGGTTTCACTTTTGATGTAAGAAGTTCTTTAATTTCTTGTGCCTTTAGAACAGCATCTTTATTGATTCCTTGATCCTTTTTAGTACCAATAAGAACAATTCCTATTATATTTGGGAAAAATTCACTCTCTAAAATTTCATTTTGTAACATTAATTTGAGTTCATCAACTGATGTGGGATTTGTTGAATCATAGAAAACTAGAACACCAACAGCTCCAGAAAAACCTCTAATCCTTTCCTTACTATACTCTTTTTTACCCGGCGTATCTATGAGAATTAATCTGTAGGTCTCTATCGGATATTTCTTTCCTTCTCGGAATTGATAAAATGTTCTAATAGCAGCCATAGTTTCTATTTTAGTAGTAACTGCAAGATCTTGATGTTTCTTCTGTAAAGCTTTGTATATGAATAGCGTTTTTCCTGTTTCTGAAGGTCCATACAGAGTTACTCTTATTATTGGAATTTTTGCGGTTTCCTCTAATTCGTCCATCGCTACAACCCCTGCATATCAAAATTTAAAAATTCATCTTTTAAAGATCATAACATAACTTATTATCTTATTCACTAATATTGTATCTTTTTGATAGCATAAATGTCTTATGAAAAGTATTCTGTTAATTCAAATATTTAATTGAGGATAAAAAATATGTCGAATGATAAAATTAAAGACCTTCTTGGAACAGAGGTTCGTAAGGGCAATCCTTTTCGGGGCATATACGTAAATCCCAACCCACAGGAGCTTATTAAGTTAGCACTATCTAGAATGGATAAGCAGCTTCGGTCCCTTCCAACGAAGGGACTCTTACTCAGTAGGGTTAAAAAAAGAGCATTAAACAAACTCGATTTTCTAGAAGCTTTCTTTAAAAAATATTTATTAAGTATAATAAAGAAGATGCCCCATTTAGATACCATTCATCCTTTTTATAGATCCATCATAAATATTTGGTCTAGTGTAGATGATATAAAGATCGAGTTGGCCAAAATTTATGGAGCATATAAATTGATTCTGAGATTCATCGATAGGTACAAAGAAAAAATACGACACATAAGTCCGAGAGTGGACTATAGAGATACAAAAGGTCAAAAAAAGGCAATCAAAGAGATCCGAAAAATAGAAACCGAATGTTTCGGTCGAATCTTCTCCGTTATTAAAAGCCTTAAAAAAGAGTTTAGGCATCTATCAGATATAGTTATAAAGATGAAAAAACTACCTGATTTGGATCCATCCTTGCCTGTCGTCGTCGTTGTTGGTCCACCAAATGCTGGTAAAAGTTCTTTCGTTAAGTTGGTTTCGAACGCCCGCGTAGAAATTGCGTCATATCCTTTTACTACAAAAAATATAACTTTTGGTCACCTTGAAAAGCGAGAAAACAAGCTCGTACTAAAGCGTGCTCAGATTGTAGATACTCCTGGTCTTTTCGATAAACCTCTTGACGGAAGAAAAAAAGAAGAACTTTTGGCTTTAAATGCCATAAAATATTTAGCAAATGTTGTATTATTTCTCTTTGATGGATCTTCTATGGCAGTTATGTCCCCAGAGGAGCAATTGAATGTGCTTTCGGTTGTAATCTCTTTTTTTGGAAAAAATAGAGCAATAATTTTGGCAATAAACAAAGTAGATATTCCAAAGGAGGAAGCAATACAAAAAATTAAACTCGAACTAGATCGCAGATATAATACTAAACCTATTTTAATAAGCGTAAAGAAACAAAAAAACATAGATAAAATTATTGAGTTGATTTGGGCTGATCTTTCAAAATAGAGCGCTGAAGCATGCTTTCTCTACGATTTATAAGCAAAATTTTGACTTCTAAATATCTCTTTATATACTCCTCTCTTGCAAGCAACCAAATCACAGATGTCGGTATCCAAATACTAATTGCGCATAATAGTGCAAGCCTTATACTACCAAAAATGTCAGCGAAGATCCCTACCATAACAATGCTAATTCCCCGGCCCATGAGTTCAAATAGACCAATAAGCGCGTAAATAGATGCACGATTCTCTGGTGGAGTAACATCAGCAACAACTGAGTTTTTTATAGGACCATGCAACGATGAGAAAAAGACTCCAATAAACCCAAAAATTATTGCTAAATCCAGGACTCTGTTAGCTGTAAGAGCTGATAATAGTTCACCAATAAGGATTGGTATTTCATTATCATGTATATTTAACCTAGGAAATATAGTAAGAGCTAAGTTAAGTAATAATGGAGCAATCACGAGAGCTAGAGAGATCGCCTTTATTCTTATTTCTGGTTTTTTCTTATATAGCTTGTCTAAATAGAATCCCATAGGAATTGTAACTATTCCTCCAAGATTTATTAGACCTAGAAGTAAAGTCGCAATTATTGTATTAGCACCCAATTCTCTTGAAACAAAATGCATTCCCCAAGTGGTATATGCGCCCCAGGGAATTGTGACCAACAATCCTTGGATAACCAGAATAATTCCCATTTTTTTACTTAGAAATTCGATTATGTCCTCTTTTTTAATTCTAAATGAATATTCTAGGCCACTATAGATAACATCTTGTAGCTCTACTTCTGCAGCACCTTTAGGGGGTTCGGATATGAAAATCACAAGCAATGAAGAGATAAGGAGCGGAATGGCACCAAAGAGAAATGCAGATCTCCATCCTGAAAAATATCCCATAAAAAGGCCCAATGCAAAGCCAATGGCAGAACCAACGCTGCCAAAGAAACTCCAAGCTGAGAATATCTTAACCCGTTCCTCTGCTTTATATGTATCTGTAAAAATGCCGTAGATTGCTGGGGGCAAAGCACCTAATAGAAATGCTGTAGTTACTACAAGTATAAAAAGTGAAATCGCTGATGGCGCTTTTGATGTAAGTGCTGTTAAACATCCGCTTCCTATTAACGCAGAGAAGAGCAAGGGCTTTCTTCTTCTTATTAAATCTACGATATATCCCCAAAAAATTGTAGATAACCCTAGTACGAGATAGTATGAACCACTTATAATTCCCATGAAGCTATTCGAGACATTAAATTCATCCATAACTAGAGTATAATTTGGAACTAAAAGATATGTATTTGTTGATATTGACGCTGATATGAATATTGCCGAGATCAGTGTTAAACCTCGCCATTTTAGAATCTTTCTGAAGTCGGAAATTATCCTTCTCTTCTCCTTTAAAATTACTCTTTTGCTATCTTCTGATACCACAGTAAGCACCTGCAGACAATAGAACTTGCATAGTTAATGCCAATAAAGTAACTTTTTTTAATCCAATGCTATAGCGTAAAATTCAATTTTTAATTAAGTATCATTACGTTTCCGAGTAAAGGTTACTATCTATGTTATCATCTCTTTTTTAACAAAAAACTTGAAAATAGTATAAATACCTTTGCCAAAAAGATTCATAAGGGTCTTCTTATCTAGACTTATCCTTTTACTATCGAAATATTCCATGATCTGCGACCAAGTCCTTGCTTGTAATACTCGAGCAATAAATAATAATTCAGTATAATCGGATAAATTAGGCTTATCTGGATTTTCATCGATAAAGTACGATTTCACAAGTTCTTGTATAGCGTCAGAGGTCAATTCATAACTAAGGATACCTCTATGGTAGGCATCAACTCGCTTTGCCTGAATTTCAGTCAACCTAGGTGAATAGATATATGGCTCCTCAATTTTTTTCCAAATATGTCCTCCTTTTAGTAGTAACTGTGCGAGCATAGGATCCATATCATAATGCACATACCTCAACCAATCTACAAATCGTATTCGAAACTCCCGATAATACAACCTTAAATCAACTTCAAGTTTCTCGTTTAAAGGTCGAATCACTATTGTTGTATATTCTCCAGAAATCTTATTCCGCATTGGTGATACGTGTACCGGGACAAATTTATTCTTCAGCCAGAATCTTAATAGATCTCGATTTGCACCGAATCCAGCACCAATCCATGCGCATCCCGACTTTTTAGCATATTTTAATAATTCTTTTATTGCTAAACTTCCTAGACCATGTCTCATAACATCCGGATGTGTCGCAATCCTTACGATTCTGTAACCCAAAAATGCAGGAAATCCTATTGTTCTAAAATGCTTCTCTATTGCAACAGGAATCAAATGCCCAGATGGCTCCGCCGCTTTGCTCTTATAGATCTCCCATATTAGATCTTTAGGTAAGCTTCCTTCCTGAGCTACTAGAATTGCGTTTACTATTTTTCCAGAGGGAAGCCTCAGTGCAAATGCTTTATAATGCGGAGCATCAGCCATAATCCCGAAATCTTTCGGTTCATTTCTATAATGCGCAAAAACATAGACGCCAACAAATTGTTTCAGATCTTTTTCATTCTGTCCTAGAATGATTTCATCGAGATCTAACTCTTCAAATTTTACCTCTTTCTTGTTTATATTCTCTAAATCCTCATTCGTGAGAGTTTCAGGTTTTGCATCTAAGAGAAATGTATCGAATAGCCAAGCTTCAATTGGATCGTCGTATCCGTATCTTATAGGCTCTTTCATCTTTACTATTTTATAACGCAACCCCTCAATTTCATCTAATTTGGAGAGAAATCTTATCGAAAAGCCCCTTCCAGCGCCCTCATATCCATGTATTGTACCTGAAAATATCGTCATTGGAACATTGCTTATTAACTCATTTAGTAAGGGAACCGGTACCCCCGCCGCCTCATCTACAACAACTAGTTCTACTTTTTCTCTTTTTGCAATTTTAGGAGCAATAAATGGGGGAACATAAGCTATTACAAATCCTTTACCCCGAAGTTCAGGCGGATTTTCATAAAATTTAACTCTTACCCGTAATTTTTCTAAAGCCAACTTTGCAAATTCAAAAAGCGTATATGCATTGTATTCACGGGGTGCTGTTACTAGTATTGTATATTTGCCTAATGGTCCCCTTCCCGAGTTCCTCTCCGCTAATGCTCCAATAAATATTCCGACAATAGCACTCTTTCCGCGACCTCTATCTGCAGTTATTATTACTGACTTATGAATCCCTTTTTTCGGCGAAAATAATAGGTCCTCCAGTGCTTTTAAGGTCTTTATTTGGTCGCTTGTTTTAGCTAATCGATATATTTTCCTATGTAATATTGCTGCTTCCGGCCTCGTTAATTTTTTTAACTGTTTTTTTGCTCGGCTTATTTTTCTACTAGGATGTATTACTCTCATATTTTCCGGCTCTAGAATAATTATTCCATCATGTTCTACAAGCTTCTTGATGAATCTCTTTATATAACGCCCTTTCACATCTTCTAAACTCCAAGGTATTGTAACGATATATTCATGGAATTTTGTCTTCAACTCCGCCCATTGGCTAATTTGCGGAGCTAAAAATATTACTAAACCGCTTCCTCTAACCGTCTCTACGATTCTACCAATATCATTTGGTGGTAAATCTTCTGTAAAATCGACTATCACGCCATCTAGTGTTCTTCCCATTACCCGAACACTATCAATGAAGCTATATCCCTGGATTTTTATTCCTTTTTTATTGAATATTTCCTTGAGAATATCTAACTTCTTATTCTCAGATTTCGCTCTTAGTCTATATCCAAAGAAGGAAAATTCCAAATTTTCTACTCTTTTATCACTAATACTAATAAATACATCAATAAGATCCGCCAATGGTTCTTTTATTGATTCAACATTCATGAAGCAGAATACAAACAATCTTCTATGATTTAATTGCTTTGCCTCTTTAAGTTCTTTCTTAAAAATTTTTATTAGATCCTTTCTCTGGACTTTTCGCCATTTCTTCTCTATGCTCTTTAATATCTTGTTCCATAGTTCTTCTGTTTTGTCCTTTGTTTGCGTAGGCATGTTAAACCCTCTATAGCGATCTATGATTGTTTGATGAGAAATTTTTAAAATCTCTTGATACAAATATTGAAGTATTGTTTACTATCTTGAAAGCAATAAGGTGTTGCCGTTGGAATGCAACTAATGTTGTATAATACATTAACTAGGAAAAAAGAAGTTTTCGCTCCTTTAAAAAATAATATTGTTAGAGCCTACTTCTGCGGACCCACCGTACAGGATTCACCTCACATAGGACATGCAAGAGCATTTATTGCTTTCGATATTCTAGTAAGATACCTTAAATTCAAAGGATACAAGGTTTTCTTCATTAGAAATGTAACAGATATCGATGATAAAATAATTGAGAAGGCAAAAAAAGAGAACGTTACTCCTTTCGAAATTGCTCACAGATATTACCTTGAGTTCCTGCATGCTGCTGATGCTCTTAAATTACTACATCCAAATATTGAGCCCTTCGCTACTGGTCATATCCCAGAGATTATTGAGTTAATTAAGAAACTAATTGATAAGGGCTTCGCTTATACAACTAAAAGTGGGGATGTATACTTCGATGTATTAAAATTCAAAGAATACGGGAAACTATCTGGACAAAGAATCTCTGAACTAAAAGCTGGAGCACGTATTAAGCCTGGAGAAGAAAAAAAGAATCCAATCGATTTCGCACTTTGGAAGGCCGCCAAGCCGGGGGAACCAAGTTGGCCTTCCCCTTGGGGACGTGGAAGACCTGGCTGGCATATCGAATGTTCTGCGATGACAATGAAATATCTTGGGGAGACAATAGACATACATGGCGGCGGTGCAGACCTAATCTTTCCACATCACGAAAATGAAATCGCGCAGTCAGAAGCTGCAACAGGAAAGCCTTTTGCTAGATTTTGGTTCCATGTTGGGCTACTCAGAATGCGTGGCGATAAAATGTCAAAATCGCTAGGTAATATTGTACCTATCTTTGAAGCTCTTAGGAGATACGATCACGAAACAATTAGATTATGGGCAATAAATACCCACTATAGAAAACCCATAGATTTCTACTGGGATCTATTGGAAAATACAGAAAAAATCCTTGATGATATGTATAGCTCCCTATTCTTAGCCGAACAGCAGTTAGAGACAGAACATAAGACTACAGAAAGCTTAAATGACTTTAACGAGCGTCTGAGAGATTTTATAGCAGAGTTTAAAAAAGCTATGAATGATGATTTAAATACTCCGAAGGCTCTGGGCATTCTAAGAGACTTTACGGAATTTCTTAAATCTAACCTTAATCGATTAAGCAAAAGTCAGATAGAAACGGCAATCAAAGAGATTCGAGAACTCGGATGGGTTTTAGGAATTCTTCAAATGAGTCTTGAAGAAAGAATTCAAGAGAAACGTAGAAGAGGAAAAGATATCTCTACAATTGTGCCTCCAAATTATATTGAAAGTGGTGATATAAAGCCATTTTTAGATCTAATTATCGCGGTAAGAAATGAATTAAGAAAACGGAAGATTTTTGATTTAGCAGATAGCATTCGGGAAAGACTGAAGCAGATGGGAATTGCGCTAGAAGATTCAAAAGAAGGAACAAAATGGCGAATAAAGAAATAAAAGTACCTTCTTTTTCTATATTTTTTCCCACTCTTTTAAAATAGATACGATGAAAATTTCCTCTATTCCTTTCAGCCTAGCTAATCTTTTTATTAGAATATCGTACGCTTTTGCTAAGCTTCTTATATTCAATTTGGCAATTATATCAAATTCTCCGACCACTGCAGAAACCGTTTCAATACCATTTACTTTGCTAAGCTCTTCTAGAAGCTCTTTGGCGCGTTTTTGATCTATTTTCAATAGAATATATGTCGATGTTTCACTTAGAAGCAATAAGAAAACTCCTAAAACAACCAATATGGCTCCAAACGTCTTTGTTATTATGACAAAAAAGTTGTATACTGGAATCTGTACATAATTTGGGAATAGCCAGCTTCCAATAAATGACACACCGATTCCAAAAATTGCTGATAAAGAAACTAATGCGTTTACAATGCTCATCTTACCCATGCTTAATGCTCTGATGTACATGATCATAGCGAGAAATGTTAGCCCCATATCCACGCTTAATATTAGAAATGACGATACAAATTCGTGTAGAATCTGAGTTATTTCATATGGGCAACTAATCAAATAGAATGGCGTAATCTGTAATGTCATGTAAAAGATAAGCCAATATCTTAGAGATATTGAATCTATTTTTCTGTTATCCTCTACAGTAGATGAGATCCTTTTTAGAAGATAGATATATATGGTGGACATAATATTCATGGGACCTAGTGCTAAAAGTGCTGTGATTAGATCCATTTTCTCCGTCGTAATTGCTGCTAAAAATGCACCTATCGTTATTATAATGACGCTACTTGTTTCGATAATTGTAGGTTTATCTTTCTGCAAAATTGCATCAATAACAAGAAGGTAAACTGTAGTGAACTGGGAGAGTGGGAGAAGCGTTGAGGGATCCCCAATAGATGCCACTTGAAAATAGAATACTGTATTAAGAACTGATGCTAGAGAGGCTAATATTATATAAACAAGCCCCTTCTTACGAGGAATGTATAAGCCTTCAAATGCAGGATCTATAAGTTTACCTAATTTTCCCCTCTTCGTTGGAAGGTATAATATAATGATACCAATCGTCTGAACTATTAACCCAGCCCAGAAGATATATACAGTGAGTGTAATGGGGTCCAGAATACGCGCACTAGAAAGAACATCAAGTAATGCAATTATCGAATTTAAAATGGATGCTGTGAAAATAAGTGCATAAAAAATTGTTTTCTTCTGCACAAGAATCACTGCCATTATATCTCTTATGGGACTTCTACTTCAATTACGTGTGTTGTTGTTCTCTCAATTCCATCTATCTGGTGAACTTTATTAAGTACCTCAAATAGATGCTTATGATCTTCGGCCTCGACTCGTATTATAATATCGTAAATTCCAGTTGTGGCTGCTATACTCTTTATTTCTTCAATATTTTTTAAAGCTTCGATTACATCTTTCGTTTTCCCGATTTTTACATTTATTAGCGTGTATGTGGCTACTTTATCCATCACGAATCATCCTCCTTCTTGGAAAGGTCCAGAATCGCCTATTCAATATACAGCCATATTTACCCCTACTTAAAATCCACCTTCTAATAATCTCCTCAGGATGAATATTAATCCATCTAAAAAACTTATTTAGCTTTACTCGCCATAGGATTAGCCCCTCTGCAGGAGCAGGAGCAATGCCTTGTGGTAATGCATGACCCTTTAGGATATCAAAGACTTCAGCTTTTTTTAATCTATTTAGCCCATAGCTTTTAATGAAAGTAACGATTCTTCTAATTTGTTCCCATAGGAAAGATCTATTTCTAAACGTAAATAGTTGAAATAACCCCTCTTTTCTAAATGAGACATATATTCTCATATTAGCATCAAAATCCATGCTTTTTTGCCGTTTAATTAAGCTAGAATAGTTATGTGAATTTGAAGAAATAAAATCACAGATCCATCTCAATTTGTTTAGATCTTCGCCGAGATCTGGTGCAACATATAAATATTCCTTGAAAATAACATTTTTTCTTAGGCTGAAATCTTCATTTAAGTATGTGTACTTATGAATCCTAATACATGGAACTAATTGCGAATTTAGATAGTACGGTAAACTTCTATCATCGTTATTCTCTGTAGAAATTATAATATGTTGTGATACCGCATTCACTCCGCTATCTGTACGAGAAAGATAATCTACTTTGAATGTTCCAAACTTCCTAAGAGCTTTGTACAATTGCCCTAAAATTGTTCTAACATTTTTTTGAAGAGCAAAACCATGATACTTACTGCCATCATAAGCCACTTGTGCTAGTATTTTCATAGCGTATACCCAATTAGAGACTGTTATTTATTCGTGGAGAAAATAACATCCCAATCATGTATTTTAAGTAAATGCCCCTCAAAATCAATCCATTGTGCTTCCTGCCATAAAATGTTTCCCTGAATTGCAGGTAATACTGGAATACTTAATCGCATTGAAATATCTTTTTCTCTAAATGGATCAAGAAATATCTTAAATAAGGCATCAGAAATACCGACAAGGAGATATTTCGTATGCCCTCTCTGGAGCAAAATTAATAAATCTTCAGGTAATTTCCTGATTTTTTCTATCATGTCCTTTTCTATTGGAAATACCCTGTCTTCCTTTATAGCAAGGATGAAATTTTTCAGTTTAATAATTTCTATCAGGTTAAAGTTTATCTTATAGACACAAATTCTCTGAAATTGTAGAACGCTCTTAAATTCGCTTAGTTTGACTGGATCATAAAACCCTCTTAATATACCAAGAAAAGATTCTTCATGAAAAATTGCTTTTACGCCCTTGAATATACCCTCATCTTTAATAATGTAAATTTGAAATCCCTCGAAATCGATCCTATCAAATTTACCTAAACAAGCAAACCACTTATCCCAATCTCCAGGTTCTTCTTTGATTTTCTCTTCAATATAAGATATCATTTCAGAAGCGTATCTAATTATGGTCTGTGGTTGGTACACATTTCTAAACAAAATGGGAAATTCTGGATACTCTGGACCTGGGTCGTATCTAATTTTATCATACGCGAATTCTCTTTTAAGAAGGAATTTCTTAGACTTATTATTAACAATACCGACAATTTTGTAAAGTGGATAAAAATTTCCTCGATATTCAAAACCACCCTCGTCTAACTTAAAGTATAGGAAATTAAATGGGACGCGTCGGAATACATCTGAATCCTTAAAGATAATATCATAATTTATTGGATCCTCGTTACGATCATACATTATTTTAGAGAGATACTCTTTAATTAATCCTTTCTTCACGGAACCAACCTCACAAATATTAAATCTAATTTTTCAAAAACAAAACTATAAAATCTACGAGTGATGCACTATGTACTACTTTGATACAGCGAAAGATCCTCGGTTATTGTTTAGCCAAAAGATCATTAATAAATTAGAGTCTATCATAAGAAATATTAAACTTCATAGAAGCGAAAGAGAAGAACTATTGGACATAATACATAGAATGAAAAGTACTATGAAACAAATCATATACTCGTATTTACCTAAAGAAGAACTCATTAAATCTACCATGTTTAAAGAGTATCATAAAATTTTGGATGAATTAAAGAAGAAATTCCAAGCTATAATTAAAAATTTAGAGGAAAAGGAGCTCCTGACAGCTAGATTCATTCAATTTATATTATGGAACTTAGAATCTCTAGATCATAGAATTATTAGCTTACCAGACGATCTAACAAGTGCCGTTGATTATAAATTTGTAAAAGTTCTATCAGCAATGAAACATCCACGTGCAAAAAATTTGCTTATAACCCGTGTGACAGATGGAACCCGTAATTATGAGGTCGTGACAAATGATCTAACTGTTAGATCTGGAGATGTCCTTTTATTTGCTGTATTGCCGCCAAGGGATTTCTTTGGTATTGTAAGCCAAGGAATGTTTCTAGGAGGAGAAACAATCCGTAAAGGAACAGAAAATGTCGTTGGTAATACAACCTCGTTAAGCGAAAACGAAAAAAGAAATTTAAAATCAATAATAATTCAATTCCTAAAAGAGTAATCAGGGTGAGTCTCTTGTCCGATGAGAAATTAAGAGAAAATATTAACGATATTCGAGAGAAAATCGATGATCTGTATGACGAAATTTCAGATATAAAAGACAGACTAGAAGACTTAGAGTATGTAGTGGAGGAAATAAAGAATCAGATCAAGAATTTTTTGGGCTCTAAAAGCGAAAAAGAATAAAATCAAGTTTTTTAACTTCGGTATTTATCAAATATTTCACCTATTTTTTCAGAGGCCCATCTTAGATCTCTTAATACAATACCTAGCTTGGCTGCCGTACTAGTTACTAATGCAAGAATATGATCTTCACCTACAAGGCCCAATATAATATACCCTCTCTCTGCTTTTATTATTACATGATCGATATGTCCTTTACCTAAGTCTAGAGAATTTCTTTCGGACGTGCTAAATATGACGGTGACCGCTGCTGCGAGTTTTCCTTCTTCGCGCATCATTTCGGATTCTTTTGAAATCCAAGAGAGAGGTAAACCTTCAGCGCTAGATACAATTGCGCCTTCTATGGATTCATTAATAGATATTAACTTTTCAAGTATTTGGGAAATTTCACTAGATACCTCACTGACTTCTATTCCGCCAGTTAATGCTGCTAGAATTTCATCAGGGGTGGGCTCTTCCATTACTTAAACACCTTCTTAATTAAGTTAGTTTTAATTAGATTAAGTATCTATTAAACTAGATTTTAATTAGTATCAATTATTATTTACGTTTTACCATTAGGTAAATCTTAACATAATATTTTAATGATAATACTATCCACATAACTCAAATTCTAACATTAATACTTTTTTTATAATTTTTGGTATTCTTCAGAAAAGATTCATGAATTAAATGTGAATTAATTGCGGTTAAAATCTGGTCTTTATTTACATATAAATTATACAAAAATTAACTAAATATGTCTTTAGCTTGATTTTATACGGTTAGATTTAAACCTAATGTTCGTGCATACTTGATGGCTTCGAGCCATTCTGACCGTGTCAGGGATCTGGATATATCAGGAAATTCCTTAGCTTTATAATCCGGGTGATATTGAGCCATAATGTTCACACGGACTCTTGACAGATCTAAATTCTTTTTTATCCAATCAAGAATAGGTATAGTACAGCATTCTAAGTGATTTGGTAGCACCAAATGCCTTATTATCATCTCATCGCCATAAGCATTAGCTAATTTATGATTTCTACTTATGACATCAAAATATCTTTTGACTTTCGAGAGTCTTTCACCACATTTATTATTACCATACTTAAAATCAGGAAGCCATACATCAACAATTCCATTTAGCAATTTCATGCTTTCTAATGACATATACATATTGGAATTCCAAACGATAGGAATATTTGCATTCATGTAAAGAAGGACCTTAATTATATAGTGGAGGTTCGGTGTTGGCTCGCCGCCGACCCAATTAACATTTCTTATTCTACGTTTCGATGTTAGAACGTCTATTTCTCTCGCGACCATATCCGTAGGAACAACTCGACCACTATGCATTTGAGATATATCCCAATTTTGGCAAAATACGCATTTAAAATTACAGTGTGAAAAGAAGATAGTGAATGAGGGCACTAGTTCTGGCTCTTCACCAATATGTATAAACATAGATGCTATGTATGCATCGTTATATAAACCACAAACACCTTTTTGTTTATTGGTTCGATTGATTCTACAATTCCATTCACAGAATCTACATTCTTCTAAAATTCGTAGAGCTAGAATGTACTTTAAGCTGAGTAAGTTCTTTATCGGAAATTTTCTGCTTTTGATTACTTTTTCGTACTCTCTAAGTAATGATTCATCACTAAGTATTTTCCTCAATAAATTAACTGCCATATCATGTTTCTTAAATAGATCAACTACATCACTTTTTTCATTATAATCAACTTGGATGCTCTTTGCAATAAGATATTTCGCCCATTTCTCTCCTCTTAAGATTCCAAAATAGTTAGAAAGAGCACTAATTGCGTCTTTATCTTCTAAGATAAAGATACTATCTGGCCTTTCGTGAAGCACAGGAACTCCATTTTTCTCCCAAATAAGACCCATGTAAACCCCAAAAAAAGAAATAAAGAGCTTTTATTAAAAAATCTTCTTATCCCATAGACATATTTAGCAATTTTACTATCTCTCTATATCTGTTTCTGACAGTAACCTCTGTTACACCAGCCACTTCTGCAACTTTCTTCTGGGTTTTCTTTTCACCCATAGCCCTTGTTGCTATATAGAGCGCTGCTGCGGCAATACCCGCGGGATCTCTCCCTATGGAAACACCCATCTTTTTAACGCGCCTAATAATATCTAGGGCTTTATATATAATTTCACCGCTTAATCTCAGTTCTTTTCCGAAGGAAACTACAAATTTTTCAGGATCTGGAACAGGAACAAGTATCTTTAACTCTTCTTTGACCATCTTGTATGCTTTTGATATGTCCTTTTTTCTAATGTTACTTATTCTGGCGATTTTGTCCAATGGCCTTGGAACTCCAGCAATTCTGCATGCTATGTAAACTAGAGCTGCTACTATCGCGGGGACTCTCTCTCTTCTTATTGAACGCTTTATACTTAATCGTCTGTAGTATTCCAGAACAGTATCTCGAACAATCCTAGAAAGATACATTCTATTTGCCAATTCGTTTAAAATAGACATTGCGAACATCGTATTCCTTGTTCTTGCATCTTTCGGAATTAATCGAGAGCTTCCGATGGATTCTCCTTCTATATATAGCCGATGTGGCTGGATGCCCGTAAAGCTTGAGGTGGGCGCAAACCTTCTTTTAAGCGCTTCTTCGGGTTTAAATACCCTATCTTCTGGTCCTGTATCAATGATTTCTTCCTTTACAATACTTCCACATCTCATACATACGTACTTATCGCCAATAAGTTCTATATCTTCCGATCCACAGTATGGGCAAACAAGTTTTTCATCTTTATTTAAATCCGCTATAGAGTCAGAATAATATGACATACATATCACCAATTTATTAAGAAATACTTAAATGAGCATACGGTTGTATATTTAAATCTTTCGATACTTATTTATATAAGCATATCGCTTTTTTCGAGCAAAATTTAAAGAAATTAATATAAATTGTT